>Ga0209172_10000315_pt1 | contig 137810 bp, 116 predicted proteins | sample LarsenN4metaG_FD_184113 | JGI IMG/M metagenome (GOLD analysis project Ga0209172, IMG submission 184113) | Hot spring sediment bacterial and archeal communities from British Columbia, Canada, to study Microbial Dark Matter (Phase II) - Larsen... ...
TTTGGTCTGCGACGTATCCTGGAATTTCGACGTAAATAAAAAAATTCCTCCTTATGCGCCCATCGTGAAAAAGCCCAAGATTTTTCAGGATGACGTGGACCGGGTGCAGGAGTTTCGCAAGTGCATCGAATGCTTTTTGTGCCAGGACGTCTGCCACGTTCTGCGGGAGCATGAAAAGAAGGTTGAATTTGCCGGCCCCCGCTTTTTCGTCCGGCTGGCTGGACTGGAGATGCACCCCAACGACGGGGCCGACCGCTCTGAATTTATGAAGAACACGGTTGGCATCGGCTGGTGCAACATCACCAAATGCTGCACGGAGGTCTGCCCCGAGGAAATTCACATCACGGACAACGCCATTATCCCTTTAAAAGAGCGCGTTGCCGACCGTTTCTTCGACCCCGTCCGCTGGCTTTTCCGCAAACTCTTCGGTACCAAATAAAAATGATGGGCTGAAGCCCTCTGCTCTGCTATTATTTTTCCTATCTCATTTAGATTCTTCGCTACGCTCAGAATGACAATCAATGTGACGATAAAATAGTTGTGTTGGGAGTTATACCCAATGATATCAATGAAAAAATTTCCGATGCCCCGGAGGAAATAACACGATGGAAAAAAAGCGGAAGCGTTTGATATCAATTTCTGTTCTCCTTGGCATTCTGATAGGGCTCCTTTATCTCTTCTATTCCTACTTTATGAAAACGGAAGTTTATGTGTCGTTCGATGAAACTCGAAGCGGCAGTACACTCTATATAGATAGTAAAAAGGTTCGTTCCTTTAAAAAAACCGATACTTCCGACTTTGAAAGCTTTTTCTTTTACGTTGAACGAGGGAAGCACGAGTTCAGACTTTCAAAGCAAGGAATGAGAGACATCGTAGATTCTGTTGAATTTACAGGGTTTGGTGGGGAATACTACATGGACTTTTCCTTCAAGACCTCCACCCTTGAGGAAGATTCGCTAAAACTAAGAGAATTTCTAAAATAATTTACTTTGCTTCTACTTCTTCTGGAGTTTCAGTTTGAGCTGCAATCGAAGCTTTTGAAGTTTCAGCGTTTTTATTACCGAAGATTGCCTTCTCCAATCGTTTTAATTTCTCGATATATTCCGGCAGATTGGAAATAATCGCTTCGATTCTTTTGCTTTTCTGCATCTCCCGTGCGGGGGAGCCCAAAACGATTTGCCCCGGTTTTACGTCCCGGTGAACGCCGGACTGGGCGGCGATGATGGCGCCATCCCCAATGTGCAGATGCCCGGTCAGCCCCACCTGACCGGCGATGGTGACGTTCTTCCCCACCTCGGTCGAGCCGGAAATGCCGACCTGCGACACGATGATGGAGTTTTCACCGATTTTGACGTTGTGCGCGATTTGAACGAGGTTGTCAATTTTTGTTCCGCGGCCGATGCGGGTCTCCCCCATCGTGGCGCGGTCAATGGTGACATTGGCACCCAGCTCAACGTCGTCTTCAATAACCACGATGCCAACCTGCGGAATTTTGTGATAGGTCCCTTTTTCCTTGGCGTAACCGAAGCCGTCCGAGCCGACCACTGTGCCGGAATGGATGATGGCTCGGCTACCGATTTTCGTTTTCTCACGGATGGTGACGTTGGGGTAAACTGTGCAGTCCGCACCAATTTCAACGCCGCGTCCAATGAAACTTCCGGCGCCAATCAGAGTCCGGTCGCCGATTTTGGCGCCTGACTCAACCACAGCAAAAGGGCTGATACCGACCCCCTTGCCCAAAACAGCATCCGGAGCAATAAACGCCTGCGGGTGAACCCCTTCCGCCACCGGTCTTTCATCCGGATGAAACTGCCGTAAAACCAAAAGGAAGGCGTAGTATGGATTGGCGTGGCGGATTAAGGCCATTGCCGGCCATTCGGTCTGGGCATCGACGATGGCAGCGGTTGCCCGGGTGGTTTTAAGAAGCGGACGGTAGCGTGGATTGGCCACAAAGGTCAAATCCCCCGGCCCGGCCTGTCCGATGGGGGCCACCCCGGTGATTTCAAGGTCTTTCTTGCCGACCAGTTCCCCACCCACCAGTAAAGCTATGTCGGAAAGTTTCATTTCTTCCCCCCCAAAGCGGCATTCAGCTTTTCTAAAACCCGGTCCGTGGTGTCCAAACTTTTGCGCCCGTAGGCCACGCTGCCGGTAACGGTGTCCAGAATCAAGTCGAAATTGTTTTCCAGAGCGACCTCGGCGATGGCGGCGTTGACCTTGTCCAAAATCGGCTTGGAAAGCTCGCTGTTCCGCTTTTCCACCTTTCCGCCAACGCCGAAGGTCTCCGCCAGGTACTGCTGGTATTCCTTTTTGACCTTGGTGATTTCTTCCTCCCGTTCCTTCTTTTTTTCCGGGCTTAAAATCAGCCCAATCCGGGCCAGCGAGTCCTCCAAAACCTTGATACTGCGGGCCAAAGAGTCGGCTTTGCGCTGCCAATCGGCCACTTCCTTGTTTAGCTGGTCTTTGGCTTCCGAAAACGGTTTGTACTCGTTTTTCAGCCGGTCCGAATCAACGTAACCGATTTTTTGGGCGAAAGCGGCCTGGAAAAAAAGAAAAAGCAGGGGAAGGAACAACCATTTTTTCATCTATGCGCTCCTTGTTAAAGAATATAAGCGGCCCGGGCACTAAAACCTACGCCCAATCTTTGGGGCGCTTCCACCAAAAAGAAAACCTGCCCAAAATTAAAGGTCAAAAGGTGGAACCGATTTGGAAGTGGGGGCGCCATTTTTTGCCATCGATTCTTTGGCCCAAACTGTTCTTAGTTTCGGTAAAACCGTAGCCGAAATCAAAGCCGATGGTTCCCAAGCCCGGTACGGCCACCCGAAAACCAAGCCCGGCTGATGTTTTCAAATCGGAGAACGGGTGAATCTGATAACCGGCCAGCCAGGCATTGCCAGCGTCGGCAAAGAGCAGGGCGTAAACCTGGTCTTTAACGACGGGAATTTGTAATTCCAGGTTGTAAACCAGCTCGCTGCGTCCGCGGCGTAGCCCGCCGCCGAAGCGACTGTAACCGACGATGTTGCCGGCTGTGTCGAGAACGGCTACCGAATCGATCGGGAACCTTGGTCCGATGGTGCCGTCCTGATACCCCCGAATTATTCCGTCCGGGTCCACTCCTCCGGGGGAAAACCGTTCCGCATAGGGAATGCCGACATCCCCTTTGGGCCCGTCAATGACGCCGGTTTTCAGTTTCCCCACCAAAACGAACGGGCCGAAGGCCTTCATGAACTTGCTTGCTTCAAACACATGCTTGTGATACTGGTAATCCCCCTGGAGTGGCCCGCCGGCATACGCCACCGTGTAGGAAACCATGGACCCGCGGGTGGCAAACTGGGCCAAGTCTCGGGAGTCGCGGGTGATGGAAAGGCCGGTAGAGGAGGTGATGCGGGGCCAATCCACGTCGGTCAGTCCGGGCACAACGTACCCGGAGCGAAATTCATAGTAGCGCAAATTTTCCAGCCGGTAGTTCCACAGAACGCGGAAATAATTGTCCGGCCAGCGCAGGCGGCGCCCCAGCCGGAGCGAGAGTCCGGTGGTCTGTTCGGTATAATCCTCGTAGTAGCGGCGCTCCACGTTGAAAATATCGATGCCGACCAGAGTCGGCGTATCCCGGAACCAGGGCTCGGTAAAGGAAAACGAAACGGATTTGCGCCGACCGCCGATGTCGGCGTTCACGCTCATGCTCTGACCGTTTCCCATAAAGTTGGGGATGCCGACCCCCAAAGTCAAAACAAACTTGTCCTGACCGGAATAACCACCCCCCAGTTGCAACTGCCCGGTCGGTTTTTCCTCCACCTTGAAAATCAAATCGACGTCACCGTTTTCCAAAACGGTGTAGTCCGGTTCCGCCTTGGCGAAGTAGTTCAGAACCATAAGCTCGCGCACAGAGCGCAAAAGCAGCGAGCGGCGAAAGGTCTGGCCCGGTTTCACCAAAAGCTCCCGGCGGATGACCTTGTCCTTGGTTTTGGTGTTTCCCTCGATGTGAATTTTGTTGATTTTGGCCGGCACCCCTTCGGATATTTCGTAGGAAACGTTCACGAAACTGTCGACGGTGGCAACCTGGTCGGCGATCCGCGCGTACAGGTAGCCGTCCTCCTGGTAGACGCCGTACAGATCCCCCATTGTCTTGTCGTATTTCTCCTGGCTGTACAAGTCCCCTTTCTGGAACGCCAAAGCCCGTTTCAAGAGGTCCTCGCCGTACAATTTGTTTCCGGAGAAGGTCACGTCCCCAAAATGAAATTCCTTCCCTTCGTCAATCCAGACCTTGACGTACATGTTCTTTAATTGCGCGTCGGTCCAGACCGAGTCGCGGGTGACCACGGCGTTGATGTAGCCCTTCTTTTTGTATTCTTCGACCACTTTTTCCTTGTTGGTCTCCAGCCGGTCGCGCAAAGGGTCGGAGGAGCGGGAAACCAGTTCCTCCGATTTCGGCTTGGCCTTCATCCACTTGGCAATCTTGCCCGGGGAGAATACGGTGACCCCTTCGCTGTAAACCTCTTTAATTTTGACCTTCTCCCCTTCGCGGATATTGAACTCCACGATTAGGGCGTCTGGCTTGGAGCTGGGCTTGGTGTCCGCTTTGATCTGGGCCAAAAAATACCCCTTGGACTGATACAGTTCCTGCAAAAGCCCCACGTTCTCCCGAATGACGGCCGGATTGGCCACCGCGCCGGCGGCCAAGGTCAGTTTGGCAAATACGTCTTCCCGTTTGACGCCGCGGGCGCCGTTTATCTCCACCCGCTCGACGCGGGGAAATTCGACAACTTCGATGAGCAAATCCAGCCCACTGCCCTGTGGGATGGCCTTAATCTGGACGTCTTTAAAAAGTCCCAGTGTGTAAATCTGACGGATGGCCGCCTGCACCCCGTCGGGGGTTAAGCTACGGCCGATTTGCAGGCCGGAGATGTTGCGCACGAGTGTCGGATCGGCCGTGGTGGCTCCCACGATGCGGATGGACAAAACCGGCTTCTCCGCCGCGCTGGAAGCGGAAGAACCCGAGGACTGGGCGAAAAGGGAAGAACAAAAGAAAAACGAGACGAGATTTAGTGTTGCAAAACCAGTTAGAACCGTCCGTTTCTTCACGGTCATTTTATTATACCCTTCGAACAAGATTTCTTTCGGAGTTTATTGCTTGCACAAACAAAAGTGTCGCCCGGTTTCAATACGCCTTCAACTGCCGGACTTTTTTCATGATCCGATCCACCGTCGGCAGATAGAATTTTTCGTAGGGTGGGGCGAACGGAATGGGAGGAACGTCCAGCCCGGCCAGCCGCATCACCGGCGCATCCAGATAGTCGAACGCCTCTTCGGTAATGATGGCGGAAATTTCCGCCATCACCCCGGCGGTTTTGGGGGCCTCTTGCAGCAAAAGCGCCTTGCCGGTTTTCTGAACCGATTCCAAAATGGTTTTTTTGTCAATCGGCAAAAGCGTTTTCATGTCGATGACTTCGCACGAAATACCTTCTTTCTCGAGTTTTTCCGCCGCCTCCATAGCCCAAACCAGCATCAAAGCGTAGGCCACGATGGTCATATCCTTGCCGGTTTTTTTTACCTCCGCCGGGCCAATGGGCACGGTGTAATCCCCTTCCGGTACTTCCCCTTTAACCGAGCGGTAAAGCCGCTTGTGCTCAAAATAAAGCACCGGATCCGGGTCGCGAATGGCGGCCAAAAGCAGCCCCTTGGCGTCGTACGGATTGGAGGGCATAACCACTTTCAACCCGGGGCAGTGGACAAACCAGGCCTCGTTCGTTTGCGAGTGATACAGCCCGCCCCCCACGTCTCCGCCGCAGCAGATGCGCACGACCAGAGGCACGCTCCAAGCCCCGCCCGTACGGTAGCGCACCTTGGCCGCCTGCTGCACGATTTGGTCCATCGCTGGGGTGACGAAATCAGCGAACTGAATTTCCGGCACGGGGCGCATCCCGACCAGAGCCGAGCCGACCCCCGCGCCAACAATTAAGTTTTCCGAAATAGGGGAATCGATGACCCGGTATTCGCCGTATTTTTTCTGCAGCCCCTTGGTCGCCTTGAAAACGCCGCCGTAGAGGCCGATGTCCTCGCCGATTAGATACACCCGTTCGTCGCGGGCCATTTCCTGGTCCAGGGCCTCTGTGATGGCATCGATATACGTGATTACTCTACCCATTTTCTCTCCTTTTAATTAGGGCCGGTCGGGGGCGTCCGCTTTGAAATCGGCGTAAATATCACTCAGAATCCACTCCACCGGGCCGTAGTCGGCGGCCTCGGCGAAATCCACGGCTTCGTCAATTTCCTTGTCTATCTGCTCCACAAACTTCTGCTTCTCTTCGGCCGTCAGCTTCTTGTTCTCCATCAAATATTTTTCGTAGGCCGGAAGCGGATCCCGCGTTTTCCAGTAGGCCACTTCCTCCGGGGAGCGGTAGTCCGCCGGGTCGATTTCGGAATGTCCATACCAGCGGTAGGTTTTCATCTCAATCAAAGTCGGCCCTTCCCCCCGCCGGGCGCGGGCAATGGCGGGCGCCGTTGTTTCCCAAACCGTCATCACATCGTTGCCGTCTATCGAAATTCCGGGAATGCCGACGCCATCCGCGCGGTGCGAGAAATCCTCGAATGCCCCCACCAGCCGGGCCGGCACCGATTCCCCCCAGAGATTGTTTTGCACGATGAAAACTACTGGCAGCTTGTGCACGGCGGCAAAGTTGACCGCCTCGTACCACGGCCCCATCGCCGTGCCCCCCTCACCGACGAAAGCCAGCGCCACATACGGCTCCTTGCGGATTTTGACAGCCAGCGCAACACCCACCGCCAGGATGGTCTGGCTGGCGACGGTGGAGGCGGGGGTGATGATGTTGGCCGGCTTGTAGCCGTAATGGCAGGGGTGGGATAAACCCTTATCCGGGGAATTTGAACGGGCGTAAATCTGGGCGGCGATCATTTTTAAGGGAGAGCGGACGATATTGCAGCCGAGCTCCCGGTGGGCCGGGCCGATGAAATCCTGTGGCAAAAGTTTGTAGGCCGGGACGACCGACGTTGCCTCCTGCCCCACCGCGGAAAAAAAGGTGCCGGCAAAACGCCCGGCACGGAAGAGCTTGCGGAAGCGCTCATCGAACATCCGGCATTTCAAGAGCTGGTAATAAAGTTCTTTTTTCTCCTTGGGAGAAAGCGCAAACTCCGAGGCGGCTTCCGGCTTCGGTTTTTCATAGGTGACTTTCATAGAACGCTCGGTGGGAGAAACCTTCCCGGAGGTTTTTTTAGCGGTCGGGGGCTTCGACTTTGAAGTCGGCGTAAACGTCCTCCAGGGCCCATTCCGGCGGGGCGTACTCCCCCCCCTCGGCGTAATCAACCGCTTCTTCGATTTCCGCTTCCAATTTCACTTCGATTTGTTTTTTTTCTTTGAGAGTCAAAAGCTTGTTATCGAAAAGATACTTTTCATACCGCGGCAGCGGGTCTTTTTTCATCCAGGTCTCGACTTCCTCTTTCGAGCGGTAGTCGGCCGGGTCGATTTCGGAATGCCCGTACCAGCGGTAGGTTTTCATTTCAATCAAGGTGGGGCCTTCCCCGTGGCGGGCGCGGGCAATGGCGGAGGCAACTGTCTCCCAGACCTTCAAAACGTCGTTGCCGTCGATGGAAACGCCGAACATCCCAACGCCGTCCGCCCGGTGCGAAAAATCCTCAAAGGCGGCAACCAACCGAGCGGGCACCGATTCCCCCCAGAGGTTGTTCTGAACAACAAAGATATTGGGGAGCTTGTGCACGGCGGAGAAGTTGATGGCTTCATACCACGGCCCGTGTGCGGTGGCCCCCTCCCCGACGAAGGAGAGCGCGACGTACGGCTCGCTGCGGATTTTGAAGGCCAAAGCCACGCCGGTGGCCAAAACCGCCTGCGCGGCAATGGTGAAAGCCGGTGTGATGATGTTGGAGGGCTTGTAGCCGTAGCTACAGGGATGCGATTTCCCCTTGTCCGGTGAATGGGAGCGGGCGTAAATCTGGGCGGCAATCTGCTTTAAGGGGGTGCGGGCAATGGAACAGCCCAGCTCCCGGTGGGAAGGGCCCACGAAATCCTGCGGCAGAAGTTTGTAGCACGGGACCACCGTGGTGGCCTCCTGTCCCACGCCGGAAAAAAAAGTGCCGGCAAAACGCCCCGCTCGGAAAAGCTTACGGAAGCGCTCGTCGAACATCCGCGATTTTAACACGAGGGCGTAAAGCTCAATTTTTTCCTCGTTGGTAAGCTCCAAATCGGACTTCACCGTCGTTTTTTCAACTTTCGGCTTTTCGTAAGCAACCTTCATTCAATTTCCTCCCGAACCGCTAAAGAAAGGCCGCCGGGAAACCCGCGGCCTTTGACAAACAAACATTCAATATAAAAGCGACGCTCTCGGCAGGCAAGCGCTTTGTTCGCCGCTTTGCAGATGAAAACACCGCATAAAACGTTATACAAAACGGCAAAGATTTCTGTTGTATCGGCCGGACAAACTGATTAGCTTCCTCACAACGTGGACGTCCGAAAGGAGACCAAAATGACCCTGCCCAAAATGCGCACGACCCACCCTTTTTATATGTACGATTCGGTTCTATCCCAGCCGGAGGAAGTATTCAACGTTCTAAAAGAGAACAAAGAGAAGTGCGCCAAGGCGGCGGAGGACTTGAGCCAAAAGAAAAGAGTTTTTTTGGCCGGCATCGGTACTTCCTCCCATGCGGCCATAGGGGGCGAGTACTTCTTCCGGCTCCTTTGCGGAGACACATTGGATGCCCAGTACATCCACTCTTTCGAATTCGTGCATTACCCTCCAAAGCTGGATAAGGAAACGGCGGTCATCATCGTGACCCACCGGGGCTGGAAAACCTTTTCCGAGCGGGCCACAAAGATGGTAAAGGAAAAAGGAGCGCTTTCCATTTCAGTGACCGGAAAAAATCCACAAAAGGAAGTGAGTTTGGGAGAGCATGTTTTATTGACCAGCTATCAAGAGCTTTCCTCCGCCCATACGGTGAGCTACCTCTCCGCCCTAACTGTTCTTTTACAGTTGGCCGAGGCTACTGCCCAAAAGTTGAATCTTGCGGACAAAACCAAACTCGGCCTTGAAAAGCTCCCGGAATTCTTGAAAACGGGCCTCAATTTTGAGCAACAGTCCAGAAAACTGGCCGAGCGCCTATCCGACCGCAAGCGGTTTGTCTTTGTTTCCTACGGCCCGAACCAGAATACGGCGATGGAAGTCGCCTTGAAAATGCAGGAAACGACTTTTCTATTTGCTGGCGGATACGAAATCGAGCAATTTCTGCACGGTCCCTGGGTCTCGCTGGGGTCGGAAGCGGTTGTGTTCTTCATCGCTCCGGGAGGTGCGGGCAAGGAGCGCTGCCTGCAGGCGATGAAAGCAATGAAGGAAGTCGGCGCCACGACGGTACTTTTGACCGAAGAAGGCAGTGCAACGGGAAATGCCGACGAAGTTTTCTTTCTCCTAAAGATGCCTGAATTGCTGACCCCGCTGGTTTATATTGAGCTGCTGCAGCTTTTCGCTTACTATCTGGCGCTCCAATTGGGCAACAATGTGGACAAAAACCGCAAGGACCAACCTCTGTATCAAAAAGCCGCTGAGGCATTTGAACTGTAGGCAATACAAAAGCGGGCCATACGGCCCGCTTTTGTGCTTCGAAGCCCTTAATTACCGCAAATCGAAACGTTAAACGCCTGCAGTACCTCGTCAATCGGATTGGCGATGGCAATCCCGTCGCTGGTGCCGGCAAAAAGCAGCCCGACCGGGCTGTTGCTGACGTCATCTGTAACCATCAACGAGCCGGAGTCCCCCGATTTAATGAAATGCCGGGAGGTCACAATCTGGCCGACAAAACGGGCTATGCCGCCAGAGTAGCCAACATTTACCGTTGCGTTGATGGCCGCCACCGTCCCATCCGTTAACCCCGACGTGCGGCCCACCTTTTTTACGGACAACCCGAGCGTGGCCGCCACCGGGGTTGAACCGGGAAAACCGTAAAACTGGGAAAGCGACGCACAAGTGAAATCGGTGGTGGAAAACTCGGCAATGGCGGCATCCACTAAGTTGGTATCTGTGCTGTCGAATCCAAGTGCCACGAATTCCGACAGGCCGGCGATTTTGTCCTCCGCCACTTGGTTGGCGCACTTCGGCTTGTTGTCGTAGCGTCCCGGTTGAACAATATCTTCCCCTACCGACGCCAGGTTTTCCCTCGCCAAAACGTGGTTGTTGCTCAAAATGTATTTTTTACCCGCTTTTTCCACCACGCACCCCAAGGTACCGGTGGCGCACTCGAGGTTGTTGGCAATGGAAACGCCGATGGATACCGGCCGGTAGCGCCCCGAGAGAGGCCGACCAAACGCAACAAATTTGCCGGTCAGCTCCGTTTCAACAGGCAGCCCGTCCAGCTCTTTGGGAAACCCGGCTATAGCCAATTTGGAGGTGAAAACTTTAATGATCGGTTGGCCGTCCAGACCCAAACCGAGACCCACCCCTTCCACACCGTCGAGTTCCATCAGGCGGCTAGTATGGCGGTTTTGAAAAGCGATTGCTTTGGTCAAACCGGAAGAGCTTACCGGCGAAACCTTATCCGGCCCGGTTACGCCCGGTTCCCTTTCGCTGCAGGACACCCAAAAAAGCGAAAAGGCGAAAAATACCACCAACGGGAAAACCAACTCCATTTTGCTTGGATGCTTAAACCGGCCCATAAAACCTCCTTTTGAAGTGAGTTACTCTTTTTACCTGCCTGTACGATAAAGCCAAAACCGGATTGTCAATCAAAAAATGGCGGCGGGCTGTCCTTGGTAAACCCCTATTTGTAAGGGAGGACAACGATGAGGTGGCCAAGGGACAGTCCGTCGTAATTTTTATACCCACAAAGCTCGATTTGGTGAAATCAAAAAAGGTTTTGACTTATTTGCCGATGCAGAATTTTGAAAAAATCCAGCCTAAAATATCTTCGGTAATGATTTCACCGGTGATTTCTCCCAAGGCATCCTTTGCGCGGCGGAGCTCGAAGGCAACCAACTCCAACCCTTTGCTCCTTTCCAGCCCCCGCCGGGCGCGCAATAAATAGACGAAGCCCTTGGCCAGCGCCTCCTTATGCCGGGCGGAGGTGACCAAAACCTGTTCCGTGCCAAAGGAAGGAAGGGCCATCCGGGCGATTTTTTCTTTCAGCCGGTCTAAGTTCAGACCTAAAGTGGCGGAAATATAGAGTGTGCCATTGGATTCAACCGTAGAGGGTTTCTGTGGGAGCAGATCCACCTTATTGTAAAGCAAAACCCTTTTTCGCCCCTCATATTTTGCCAAAAGCTGTCGATCTTCATCATTCATTTTTTGTGACGCATCCAGCAGCAGCAAAACCAAATCGCTTTTCTGTATGGCTTCCTCGGTCCGGCGCATCCCCTCCTTTTCGATTTTCCCGCCCCGCTCCCGCAGCCCGGCGGTATCGACGAGCCGGACCGGAACGCCGGAAAAAACGGTCCACTCTTCAATCGTATCCCGTGTGGTGCCAGGGACCGACGTTACGATGGCACGCTCTTTTTCCAAAAGGGCGTTAAGCAGACTGGACTTGCCAACGTTCGGACGCCCGGCGATTACGACGGAATATCCCTCCCGCAAAACCCGGCCTTCTTTAAAACTTTTCGTCAAGGTGCGTACTTGCAAGATTACATCGGCAAGCGTTTGGGAAATTTGTTCCGAGCGCTGCGGCTCTATCTCTTCTTCCGGAAAATCTAAATTGGCCTCCACCTCCGCCAGGACCTCCAAAAGTGACTCGCGCAATTTTCTCACCTTGTTGGATAAATGTCCCTCCAACTGTTTCAAGCTGGAACGACGGGAGGCCTCCGACTGGGCGGAAATCAAATCAGCGACCGCTTCGGCTTGTGCCAAATCGATGCGCCCGTTCAAATAGGCCCGCCGGGTAAATTCCCCCGGCTCGGCGGGTCGCGCTCCCGCTTTGACGAGGGTTTCCACAATGGCGGAAATCACCGCCCGGCCGCCGTGGCAGGAGATTTCGACCGAATCCTCTGCCGTGTAGGACTTCGGGGCGCGGAAAACGGAAACCAAAACCTCATCGATTTTCTCTTTGGTCTTTGGAACTACGATAAAACCGTGATGGATGGTGTGGGTTGCAGCTTCGGAAAGTCGAACACCGCCGGAAAAAACCGAACCAGCGATGGTAAATGCCTTTTTTCCGGAAAGCCGGATGATGGCCAAAGCCGCCTCACCGGGGGGGGTGGCGGGGGCGACAATGGTGTCCTCGGAAAGAAAACCGGTCATATAAAGCTGCAAACAACCAAATCAATTTCCTCTTCCCGTGCCAAGGGAATCGCTTCAGGCGGAAATTGGGCATCGGTATTGGGGTTGAACAGGAAAATCGGCTTTCCCTGCTGGATGGCCAGTTCAAAGGTTGCTTCGGTGACCTCATCGGCGCCCGAAGAGGCGATGACCAAAACCGCCTGCGCCAAAGCAACGATTAAGCGTCGGCTGGCTGCCTCTTGGGCCGGCGATTTCTTGACCAACGGCGAGTACTCGGAAAGCAAAATCCCTTTCTTTTCCACCTGCACGCCGAGCGTAATTTCTTCGTCGCTCAAATCCGCCTCGTGCCCGCAGTTCAAGACAAGCCGACTGGATTGGCCCGCCACCACGGCACCCACTTGCGCGGAGGCCTCCACCCCCCTGCCTAAACCGGTGACGACTGAAACGTCGTTTTGGGCCAGCGCCCGGCCAAGCCGCACGGCTTGGGCCACCGTTTCTTGGTTAGATGCGGCGGGGCCAACAACGGCCACGTTTTTTTCTTGGGGGGGAGGAAGCAACCCGCGGTAAAACAAGAGCGGTGGGGGATCCCCCAATGCACGCAGAAGGGGCGGATAATTTTCCTCCAAAAAAGAGAGCAAATAAATTTTCCTATCGGCCCATTCGTTGATCTCTGTCTCCATTTGGGAATATCTTTCTTTTGCTTTGCCAATCGCCTTGGCCAGTTTGGCCCCCACGCGTGGATGCCCAGAAAGCTCTGGCAGCGAAACATCGAAAATCTCCGAGGGCTGCCCGTATGAAAGCAAAAGTTCCTGAAAAAGCCGCGGCGAAACCCCCACTTCCTCGGAAAGCAGGCGGGTGTATATTTTTTCCTCCGTTATGGTCATCCTTGTTACCTCTTGCTGTAATCTAACCAAAAGGCGCGAGCCGGTAAAGCCGCTTTGGCGAGGCCTTTCTCAATTGAGCGCGCATCCGCCAATTATCCCTTGACGAAAACAGATTAACCCGTAAACTCCACCCGATGGAAACCTGGCAGGTTTTTTTTCTGGCTGTGTTGCAGGGAGCAACGGAGTTTTTGCCCGTTTCTAGTTCGGCCCATCTGGCCCTCTTCCAGCACGTTTTCGAATCCAAGCTGGATAACCTCGCATTTGACGTGGTACTGCATCTTGGTACGGTGGCCTCGCTTCTCATTTTCTATCGCCAGGAAGTAACCCGCTTTATCCATGCCTTCATCTTGAAATTGACTGGCAAACTGCCGGAAGCGCGGAGGCAGGACTGGCAAATGGTGCTTTTCGTCCTTTGGGGCTCCATCCCTGCAGCGGTTATTGGAATGGGGTTTCAAAAATTCTTTGAGGAAGCGGTCGACCGACCGATTTGGGTTTCAGTCGAGCTTATCATAACCGGAATTTTTCTTTTCCTATCTCGGTATTCTAAGCCAAAAGGGAGGGGACTAAATTACAAAAACACGTTCGCCATTGGACTGTCCCAGGCCGTATCCATTCTTCCAGGCATTTCTCGTTCGGGGGCGACCATCACGACCGGGCTTTTTCTGGGGCTGGAAAGAAAAAAAGCCGCCGACTATTCCTTTCTGCTTTCGATTCCCGCCATCGCCGGGGCGGCCCTTCTGGAAGTGCCAAAACTGTTAAAAAGTGAAAACCCGCACAATGATTGGGGACTTTTCGTTGGGGCCGCTGCCGTCTCGTTTTTGAGCGGGCTTCTGGCCATCTATCTCCTCTTGAAAATCCTTCGAAAGCATTCGCTGGAGGGCTTTTCGTACTATTGCTGGGCGGCCGGGCTTTTCTTTTTGTGGCACAACTGGAACTGAGCGCCGGCTGCCCGAAATAAAAAATTTTTCTCTTGACACAAAAATGGCGAATTGCCATCTTGAGGCGAAAGTAAAAGCGTCATAACAGAAAAAAGGAGGCCGGCCATGCGTAAAACAGGACTTTTGCTGCTCGCCATTCTAAGTTGGACTATTGGACGCCTTTCTGCCCAGCCGGACCCGCGCGACTCGGTGATTTTGGAATCGAAAATCGTCGCCCCTGTTGCCGGTGCCAGCGGTAGCGGCGTGGCCCGGATGAAGGTATGGATCACCAACAAGGATTCGCTGACCTATCTTACCCTGCCTTTAATTGAAACTTCCACGTCCGGAGGCGCCTACATGATTCTTTCCCGCCCCCGGACTTTTAACGGCGTCGTGGTGCCGTTAACCGGAACGCTGCGTTTTTTTGCCGCCGCCAATATGTCCCGATATAACAGCACCAGCCCGGACAGTTTTTTGGTAGCCGCCGGTTTCGATCCTTCCGACCCGGCAACTATTGAACCCCCCAACGCTACCCGGAAGCCGGTCTGGGAGTTGAAGTTCGACACCGTTTCCAGCCAGGCACAGGTGGGAACGGTGCAATTTGATTCAGGACGGGTCACGCTTTCCATACAATTTACGAATACTGAACCATCCGATCTTCCCGTCAACTTCGTGAAAAGTGTTTTCCAAGTGGGGGTCGCCTTCCAGTTGGACTTGATTGCCCCGGTGGATCAAGCCGTGGTGCCTGATCCAAGACCCACCTTTCTATGGAGCTCCTTGCGGGATTCAGCCACCGTCCCAGCCACTTATACGGTATTTCTGGCCGACAATCCTTTCTTCACCCCTGCCGATACCTCACCTCCCCTGCCCGATACGACTTGGCAGGTGCCTTTTGACCTTCAGGTTCAGACCACCTATTACTGGAAGGTGCGTGCCATCACTCTGGACAACGATACCTCATTTTCCCTTGAAACAAGAAGTTTCCGGGTGGATGCCGCTCCTGGATCTCCGCTTGATATTTCCCCCCCCAGTGGTTCCGATATGAGCATGTTCGATTATCTGGTTTGGTTGGAGGGTTCCGATCCGGATCCAGGGGATCAGGTCACCTATCAGCTGCAAATCGACGACAATTCCAATTTTTCCAGCCCGGAAGTGAACCAGAGCGGAATAGACGAAAATACTTTGTCCCGTGGAATGGCCAAAACATTCCCCAACGCACTGGCTATACAGCTAAGCCACCTGGCCGATCACGACAATTTAAGAGATGACTCCCTGTACTACTGGCGGCTCCGGTCGGTGGACAACCACGGAGGCGTTTCCGCCTATACCAGCGGGCAGAGAAATTTCTATTTGAACTTGGCGGACAGCTCTCCCCGGCCGGTTCCTGGGGGTTTTATACCATCAGGCGGCGTTGTCCTTACCACCCATAAACCGGACTTCTCTTGGTTCCAGTCCTCCGATCCGGATCCGGAGGATCCCCCCTCCAGTTTGTTGTATCACCTCCGGTTGGATATGGACGGGGAGATTGCCGGCGATTTCCAATTTGGATACGCCACCCCTCCAGGCGAGACCACCTTTGTGCCGTTGGACAGTCTGGCGGAGAACAGTCATTGGTTCTGGGCCGTTCGGACCGTGGATTCGAAAGGCGCCCGTTCTGCTTTTTCACCCATTCAAGACTTCTACATCAATGCCGTCAACGAACCACCCAGCGCTTTTTCACTTCTTTCCCCGTCCGACAGCGCTTTCATAGTGACCAAAACCCCAAGCTTGGATTGGGCCGACGCCGTTGATCCGGACCCCTTTGATGGCGTAACGTATGAAGTACTAATATCTGCCTTTGCAAATTTTGATTCGGCCTTCACAGCTGGCGGTATCCTGCCCAGTTCCTACACAGTTCAGGCCGGGGCCCTTGCCGTCCGGGGTCGGCTGTACTACTGGAAAGTCCGGGCCATAGATAACGCCAGTTTAAATACGGAAAGCAGCGAAGTTTTCCACTTTACGTTGCTTAAGCTGGGGGATGCCAATCATGACGGCCTGTTGACGGCCGCCGACATCGTGCTTTTGCTCAATTTTGTGTTCCTGCAAGAGCCCTTGGACCCGCCGCTTGAGGTGGCGGATTTGAACTGTGACGGGCTCTATGCCCCGGCGGATATCGTGCTCGCGCTGAACGCGGTATTTTTGGCCCAGCCACCTCCCTGCGACCCGTAAGGTCAAATGGACGAATGGACGAAATAAAGAGGTGACAAATGGGAGGAATTGATTATATTTTCCCCGAGGGTCTGGAAATTTCCGAAAAGGGTAAAAACGGGCTCAAAGCCCACCACAAAGGGAGGAGCAGTATGAGGCGTCTTTTTATTTTATTGACGGTTGCGGCTTTGCTGTTGTTAGTGTTTGCAGCCACCGCCATGGCCGATGTCAAACCGGCCGAGGAACCGGAGGAAGTTCTGCAAGTGCAGCCGGTTCCGCCATCTGGTCAAGTGGGCGGCAAACCGGCACCTCCGGTCGTACCTTCGGTTTCTCCCCAGGCCTTTCAACTCAACTGGCTTTCCATCAACGGAGGCGGAGCCATCAATGCTTCTTCGACCAACTATCAGCTTGGTCTTTCAGTTGGTCAGTCTGTAGCCGGATTCGCTTCCTCCCCTTCCTATCAAATGGGCATTGGTTTCTGGTACGGGGCGGCTCCCGGCGCACCGGCTTGCGCCGCTGCCAAGGGAGATCTGAACGGAGCTGGTGGGCTGACCCCGTCCGACGTGGTGTTGATGCTGCGCTGTGTGTTCAACAGTGATGGGACGGGAACCGTAGGCGGGGATTGTAATGTCTGCTACGCAGACGTTAACTGTAGTGGAGGAGTAACCCCCTTGACCCCTTCGGATGTCGTTTTGGAGTTACAGGCAGTCTTCAACGGCCAACCCTTCCCCTGCTGATTTAAAACTCCCGAAAAGAGGGCGCGGGACCTCGCGCCCTCTTTTTTTGTACGGCTCAAACAGTGGCCAAAAATGTTCGTATGTAAGGAAAGAATATGAAAATAAAACTTGCCAGCAGCTTGTTGGTCCTCGGTTTCTTGGTTTGTGCTTCTGTCGCCAAAACGGAAGAGAAGGCCTTTCATTTTATGTCCATAAAGGAGGTTTTTGGCGGCACTCCGGCCGCCCCGGATGCCCAATACGTAATGCTTCAAATGTATTTTGCAGGCCAGAATCTGGTTGGCGGGCACGACATCATTGTGTACGACTCGGCGGGGACACAAATCACCAGTTTCACTTTTGCTGGAAGCGTGGCCAACGGGAACAATCAGGCCGTCATTCTAATTGCCACCGCGGCCTGCACCTCCTTTTTCCATGTGAGCGCCAATTTGGTGATGGATACGGCGGCCATCCCTCTGCGTGGGGGAAAAGTTTGCTTCGACGCCATCGATTGCGTGGCTTGGGGCAACTACACCGGCTCCAGTGTTGGTATCGGGACTCCTTTGAACCAGTGCGGCGGCCTGATCCCGGGCTGGGCGGCCCGCCGGCGGCTGGATATTTGCGGCGGGGCGGCGCTTTTGGAAGGTTGCGATGATACGCAAAACAGCGCCAACGATTTCAACCTCTTGACCGTGCCTGCTCCCCGCAACAACGCCAATCAGAACGGCACCGTTCCAGTTTCCACCTGCGGCAATGGGACCCTCGAAGGTTTGGAGCAGTGCGACGATAACAATACCACACCCGGGGACGGCTGCAATTCCAGTTGCCAGGTCGAGCCCCCTCCCTGCCCCAATGCCAAGGGGGATTTGAACGGTGCAAACGGTCTGACCCCGGCCGACGTTGTGCTAATGCTTATTTGCGTTTTCAACGACCCTACAGGCTGCGACTTCTGCTATTCGGATGTGAACTCCGATGACAGCTTGACCCCCTCCGACGTGGTGTTGGAGCTCTCCGCCGTTTTCAACAGCGCCTCTTTCCCTCCTTGCACTCCTCCGATTTAAAGCTTTCCGGGCTGGCCGCATCAAAAATAACTTGACATCCCGGGTCTAAAGGGTTTATTTTTCTTCTGTTTCAAAACGAAGTTCAATGACCTGTGGCCGAGGGGGATGCGGCAAGAGGTGAAGTAGGTCTATTTTTGAAAAAAATCGACCAGGCAAAATCGGTTAAATCAAGAAAGACCGTTTCTTCAAAGGAGGTGAGTCGCGAGGGTATCCAAGCATTGATTTAAAGTCAAAGCAAACACCCCTTCGCCAAAACACTGAAAAAAGGGGAAACCGAAATCGTTTTCAACCCCAAAAAGGGAGGAACAATGAAACGCACAGCTTCATTCACGGTAATCTTGACGCTGGTCCTTTTAGCCGCCGCAACGCTCGCTTTTGCGCAGGCCGGTGTCCCCTCGGTGGCCAATTTGGTCAATTTTCAAGGCAAGCTGACTACCCCGGCCGGCAACCCGGTAGCTGACGGGCCGCATTCCTTCGTCTTTCGAATCTACGATCTCCCGGCGGGAGGCGTTTTGCAATGGAGCGAAGGCCCCTTACCTCTCGTCACAACGGGCGGTCTTTTTACCCATCAACTCGGCTCCAGCACCCCTTTGCCGGTGACTCTGTTTGAGGATTTTGATTCGTTGTATTTAGAAGTCGAAGCGGATGGCGCAATTATCACGCCGCGCACCCGCCTGACTCCCGGCCCTTACACCAAAGTGGCCGGAGGACTGGATGGCAGAAGCCCTTATAATACGGATTCATCCTACATCAAGACTTTCCCCCTTGGCCATCGGCTTTCAACATTTGGAGGTGATGGACAGGAACAGATTCGCTTGTGGGGACCGAGCTGGGGAGAAATTTTGCTCTGGGATAGTGACCCAACCAACGATCTCAACGTTGTCCTTTCGGCCAACTCTTCAGCAGGCGGTTCTCTTGATTTATTTGGAACGTCTTCCGTGAGGCTGAATGCACAGTCGACCGGTGATGGCTCCGCCATTCTTCCCCCCAGCGCCGTCAACGCCGTCGAAATGCTCAACGAGCCGGGAGTTGTCTCCGGTCCCGTTACCGGGCTCGGATTCCCGCTTCCGGGGGCGCTGGGTCCAGCCATCACTGGCGTAACGCTTTCGGCACCGGGGCCCGGTTTTGCCGTAATCCTGGTTGAGGCGGATTTCAACCATACCGGCGGTGCCAACACCTCCATAACCGCCGCACTGACTGAAAACGGCCCCGTTGTGTCAACCTGGTTTTGGGACGGCGGTGATCTGGACGGGTTTTACGACCAGCATCAAACGCGCATAATTACACGTTTCCTACCGGGGCCCGTAACGACATATACCCTCCTGCTCGCCCAGATTCCCCTTGGCGGGGCTATACTGGCGGGGAATGCCAAAATCACCGTTTTGTATTTCCCAACGACCTATGGAGCTTTCTCCAGTTCCAGCCCGGAGCTTTCGAATGGGGAAGATGAGCAGTTACTGGGAGCGTTCAATCTCGAAGCAGAGCGCGCCGCCTCCATTGCCGCCAATCAAGCCCGCATTGACCGTGAAATGGCGACAATGAAGACCGAAATGGAAGCGTTGAAACAACGGATGGATGCAAACAGACAGAACAAACATCAGGCTGTTGAGCCGAATCGCTAAACCAAACCCGGTAAGAAAGGAGAGCGCTATGAAGCGCAAGGAAAACCACCAAATGCCGGGTTGGCCCGTTCGGGATGGCACTTTTTCCCGATGGGGAAAACTTGGTCTACTTTTACTCATCTTGACGGTTTTGTTGTCAACAACCGTGGCTTGGGGAAAAACCCAACAAACGCAAAGCGACCAATACATTACTACCTCCAACCGGCCGTCGGAAGGAATGGTGATAAACCGGCTTGCCAAACCACAGCCGGTGTATTATTCACCGGATTTTCTTTCCACCAAGAAACCATCTAATTGGGAACAATTGCTGCCTTTGGCCAAACCGGCTTTGACGCCGTACAACCTGGACTGGACTTCCTTCAACAGCAGCGGGGCCAGCTTTGGCACTTCGGCCACCCGCCATCTGGGATATTCGGTCGGCCAGTCCGTGGTTGGTGAGGGGTCTTCCGGTTCAAACAATCTGGGGATCGGCTTTTGGCATGGCACGGGACCGGCCTGCGTGGTCACCTGTCCACTGGGGGGGATTGCCGAAGGGGAAGCCTGCTATCTGCCCGGCCCGGATGTCACCAACGGCGGATGCAATTTCGCTCCGGAATTGTACAGTCCCATTAACTGCGGTGACACCATTTGCGGCACGGTGGAAGCAGAAAGTGGCACTCGCGATACGGATTGGTATCTGCACCGCTTCACCAGCGACACCATCGTGACTTGGAAGGCCGTGGCTGAATTTCCCGTTCAGATTAACATTTTAGATCTGTCCTCGGGGTGCGGCTTTCTCACCAGTATAGCATTTGCGACCGGCAACGCTTGCGACACAGTGCAAGTGACGGCCGACCTTTCGGCCGGCGACTATGTCTTTTTCGTTGCGCCGTTCGCATTCGATGGCTTTGCCTGCGTGGATGGGCCGCACGACTATGTGGCCTGGCTGGACTGCGTACCCAACTGCGCTCAGTGCCCGCCGGGCGGCATCGCAGAAGGAGAACCCTGTTCCGAAACGGATGACATCGTCAACGGCGGCTGCAATTATTTCCCGTATAATTTCAGCCCTATTGATATTGGCGACACCATTTGCGGGTTGGCTTTTATCAACGATACCCTGCGGGATACTGACTGGTATCAAAAAGTGCTGGCGGAAACCACGATTGTGCGTTGGAGTGCTGTGGCGGAGTTTCCGCTGCTTTTCGGCACCATAGACGGAACCGGCGGTTGTCCGGTTGGTACCTTTCATAAACTCGTCCAAGTCGATTCCTGTGACACGGCCACGATAATCGATACGCTGCCGCCGGGAACCTGGTGGTTTTTTGCAACGCCGGATTTTTCGGCCTTGGGTCAATATTTCTGCATTGACGGTCCACACAAGTACACGGCTTGGCTGGTGGAGGTCTGTCCCGCGGCAAAGGGTCACGTGGCCGGATCATCGAGCGGGTTTAGCCCGTCGGCCGCGGTTTGTATGTTGAACTGCGTCTTTCTGGGGTCTGCCAATCCCCCCTGCATTTGCGACCTGTGCGTAGCGGATGTCAACTGCAGCGGAGGTTTGACTCCAGCCGATGTTGTGCTGGAGCTGAACCGGATCTTTAATGGTTCCACTGCGCCGCCTTGGTGCGGTTTGTAGACATCTGCTTCGAAAGACCGGATGTCGCCAAAGGGCGGGTGCAAACCCGCCCTTTGTTTTTACCGGAAGAAGCAAAGTTGCTCCAAACTCCAAACTTTCGTATTTTATTTTATTGCCGCCGGAAACGGCAGGGCGGCATGCCTTTTGAACCGCGCGAAAGTGGCGGAACTGGCAGACGCGCAGGACTTAGGATCCTGTCCCTTCGGGGGTGGGGGTTCGACTCCCCCCTTTCGCAGTTGTTTCCCGTTGAACCGGCTCCGTTGTAAAAGCATGAAGAAACGGAATGAAAATGAGCGAAACCAAATTTAATTTAACCGAGGATAAAAACTGGAAGCGCACACTGAAAGTGGAAATCTCCCCCACCCGGGTCCAGCCGCGCATCGACAAGTTTTTGACCGAATACCAGTCCGAAGCCGCCCTCCCGGGCTTTCGCAAAGGGAAGGCTCCCAAGGACATCATTCGGCAAAAATTTTTAGGCGCGGCCACGCAGGACGCCATCGCCGAGCTGGTGGATGAAGCCTATCGGGAATTCTTGGAAAAAGGAAAAGACGTAAACCCGATTACCCAGCCGACCATTCACGAAATGAATTACGACCCGGCCGCCGGTCTGTCCTTCACCGCCAGTTTTGAAGTCCGCCCGGAAATCGAGCTGAAAAAATACAAGGGGCTGGCCCTTTCCCGCCGAGTTCGCCCGGTTAAGGACGAAGAGGTGGAGCAGGTGATGGAGCACCTGCGTGAACAGGCCGGCGAGTGGTCGGCAGTAAGCCGGGAGGCCAAGGAAGGGGACCTTTTAATTCTGGATTTGGACGTGCTCGCTGATTCGCAGAATAAAATAAAGGAAAAACATATCCCCAATTATGAAGTGGTACTTACTCCCACGCTGTTGCCCGAATTCAAATCATCGCTTACCGGTGCGGCTGCCTCCGACGTGAAGGAAATCACTATTACCTATCCAGCCAACTACGGAGAAAAAAACCTGGCCGACTCCACGGTGACTTTTAAAGCGACTGTCAAGGAAATAAAGGAAAAGATTTTGCCCCCCAAGGATGATTCGTTAGCCCAGCGGCTGAAGGACTGGAACGTGCAGACCTATTTGGAACTGGTGCTGGCTGTCCGCAAACAGTTGGAAAAATCAGCCGGAGAAGAGGCCACCGAAGCCCTGCGCCAGCAGCTACGCAACCGGTTGGTGGAGGAAAATCCGTTCGAGTTCCCGGCCTCCTTTATTTCCGCCTCCCGCGACCGCCTGAAAGAGGACGTCAAAAAGGAAAGAAAGGAGATGGCCGATTCCGAGTTTGAGCAAAAGGTCTGGCCCCCTTTCGAGCGGATGATGAAATGGGATTTTCTGGTTCACGCCTTGGCGGACAAGGAAAAAATCGAGGTGACCGAACCGGATGCATCAGCCTGGATGACCCGTTTTGCCGCCAATTACGGGATGAAACCGGAGGAGGCCTCCGAGTTTATAAAGAAGTCCGGGCGGATCAAAAACGTGCGGGAATCGATTTTGGAGGAAAAGGTGATTGACTTTTTGCTCGCCAATGCCGTTATACAAAATGAGGATGGAAAATAGAAAGGATACACAAATGCAGCTGATACCGATGGTGGTCGAACAGACCGGCCGCGGGGAACGGGCCTACGATATCTTTTCCCGGCTTTTGAAGGACCGGATTATCTTCATCGGCACCCCGATTGACGACAATATCGCCAATCTGGTTATCGCCCAGCTGATTTTTCTGGAGGCGGAAGACCCTGAAAAGGACATCAACGTCTACATCAACTCCCCGGGCGGTGTGGTGACCTCCGGGCTGGCAATTTATGACACCATGCAGTTCATCAAACCGGACGTCGCCACCACCTGCGTGGGAATGGCCGCCTCCATGGGGGCTTTGCTCTTGGCCGCCGGCGCGCCGAAGAAACGCTTTGCCTTGCCCCATTCCCGGATTATGATTCACCAGCCCTGGGGGGGCGTGCAGGGGCAGGTGACGGACATCGAAATTCACGCCAAGGAGTTATTGACCATAAAGGCACGCTTAAACGACATTTTGGCCAAACATACCGGCCAGCCCCTGGACAAAATCGAAAAGGACACGGATCGGAATTTCTTTATGTCCGCCGAGGAGGCTAAGGCCTATGGATTGGTGGACGAGATTTATGAATCCAAACGGAAGGGCCTCGGCACCAATTCCAAATGACTGGTACTTGATTTTTTCGGGCGTTTCCGTACCTTAACCCGAGGTACAGAAGCGCCTTTTTTTTGCCATGCCGAAGAAAACCACGACTTCGAAGGATCGCTGCTTTTTCTGCCGCCGGCCGGCCGCCGAGGTGGTGACTTTGATCACCGGCTACGACGCCTCCATTTGTGACGCCTGCGTGGTCACCTGCTCACAGTTTCTGGCGGGTAAAAAGCAGACGGCCGCTCCCTCGCCCCTGCCGACGCTGGATACGTTGCCCAAGCCGGCGGACATAAAAAAATATCTGGACGGCTACATCATCGGCCAGGAAAAAGCCAAAAAATCGGTCTCTGTGGCCGTGTACAACCACTACAAGCGGGTTTTCCATCCCAAAGCGGCCGCCGATGTCGAACTAGATAAATCAAACATCCTTTTGATAGGCCCCACCGGCACGGGCAAAACGTTGATGGCAGAAACCTTGGCCAAGATGCTTTCCGTTCCCTTTGCTATCGCCGACGCCACGGTTCTGACCGAAGCTGGTTACGTGGGGGAGGATGTTGAGAATATTTTAGTCCGGCTTCTACAGGCCGCCGATTATGATTTGGCCCGGGCTGAGCGCGGTATTGTGTACATCGACGAAATTGACAAAATCGCCCGCAAAGGAGATAACCCTTCGATTACCCGCGACGTCTCCGGCGAAGGGGTTCAACAGGGGCTTTTGAAAATCTTGGAAGGTACCGTGTCGAACATCCCACCCAAAGGGGGCCGTAAGCACCCGGAACAGAATTTCGTGCAATTGAACACCAAAAACATCCTGTTCATCTGCGGCGGGGCATTTGACGGGCTGGAAAAAATCGTCGCCCGCCGGGTGGGGCAGAAAACGGTCGGCTTTGGCGCCAAGCATTTCGCCTTGCCCAAGGAAAAACAGGGGGCGATTTTCTCGTTGGTCGAGCCGGAAGATTTGCTCGCGTACGGCCTGATTCCGGAACTCGTGGGCCGTTTGCCCGTGATCTGCGCCCTCGAGGAATTGGACCGGGACGTTCTTCTGAAAATTTTGACCGAACCAAAAAACGCCATCACCAAACAGTACCGCAAATTGTTTGAGATGGAAGGAATCGAGCTGGTCTTTGAACCGGAGGCCCTAAAGACGGTGGTGGAACTGGCCCAAAAGCGCAAAACCGGCGCCCGGGCACTCCGCTCCATTCTCGAAGAGGCCATGCTGGAAGTGATGTTCGAACTTCCCTCCCTCGAGGGGGTGAGTCGCTGTACGGTCACGGAGGAATCCATCGCCGATAAAAAGAAACCGCAACTATACTATGGAACAAAAAGGAAAACGGCTTAATGTTGGGTGTAATTGAACACAACCAAGAAAAAATAACCCTGTCCGACCTTTTGCCAGTTTTGCCCCTGCGGGACGTGGTGGTCTTTCCGGGAATGTCTTATCCGCTTTTAATCGGCCGCACCAGTTCCCTCGATGCTGTGCACGAGGCCCAAAAATCCGACCGGCAGATTTTCCTCTGCGCCCAAAAAAAATCGGAAATGGACGCTCCCCAGCCGCAGGACTTGTATACCATCGGCACCATTGCCCGCATCCAGGACGTGACCCCACTGCCGAACGGAACGCAAAAAGTTTTGGTGGAGGGGTTGGCCCGTGCGGCAGCGACGTTCGACCTGCCGGCTACCGCGGCCGTCCAGACCCGGTTGAAAAAGCATTTCTCCGCCAAGCTTTCCCTGCTCACGCCGGAGAAGCCCTCCAATCCGAACGAGTTGGAAGCCCTCACACGCTCGGCCTCCTCCGCCTTTCAGGAATATGTACGGTTGAACCGCCGGATGCCGGAGGAGATTCTGCTGTATTTGAACAACATCACCGATCCCCAGCGTCTGGCGGATACCTTTTCCGCCCACATTTTGCAGAAAGTGGAAATCCGCCAGAAGCTTTTGGAGGCCCCCTCGGCAACCGTTCAGCTGCGCAGCTTGCTGGAAATTTTGAACGCCGAAATAGAAATTTTGAAAATCGAAGAGGAGATCGACACCTCCGTGCGGGAAAACGTCACCCGCACCCAGCGGGAGTTTTATCTGCGCCAGCAACTGGCCGCCATCAAGGAGGAGCTGGGGCAGATGGAGGAGGGGGGTGACGAAACCGCCGATTTCACCAAAAAATTGGCCACACCGGGCCTACCCAAAGAGGTCAAGGATAAGGGCACGGCCGAGTTGGGCAAGCTGAAAAAAATGTATCCCTATTCCTCCGAAGCGGCCGTGGTGCGGGGGTATCTGGAATGGCTCTTGGGGGTTCCCTGGGGAAAGGAAACCAAAGACGTCACAGACTTCAAGGAAGTCAAAACCGTGCTGGATGCCGACCACTACGGCTTGAAAAAACCGAAGGAAAGAATTTTGGAGCATCTGGCGGTGATGCGCCTTTCTAAAGAGAAAAAGGGCTCCATCCTTTGCTTGGTCGGCCCGCCAGGGGTGGGAAAAACCTCCCTTGGTCGCTCCATTGCCAAGGCCCTTGGACGGAATTTTGTCCGGATGTCTTTGGGTGGTGTGCGGGATGAAGCCGAACTGCGCGGCCACCGCCGTACCTACATCGGCTCGCTACCCGGCCGCATCGTGCAGGGATTGAAAAAAGCGGATTCGATTAATCCCGTATTTTTGTTAGACGAGGTGGACAAACTGGGTGCGGATTATCGGGGCGATCCCGCCGCCGCTCTTTTGGAAATTCTGGACCCCGAGCAAAACCGCACTTTCGTTGACCATTACCTTGAAGTGGAATGCGATCTTTCCAAAATCTTTTTCATCACCACCGCTAATCATCAGGACGGCATTCCCCTGCCCCTATTGGACCGGATGGAAATTATCCGTCTGCCCGGGTACCTGGAGCACGAAAAGCTCGCCATTGCCAAAAACTATCTGTTTTCCAAGCTCACCAAAGAATTGGGAACCGAAAAGTTGAAACTTGCTTTTACCGAACCAGCCTTCTTGGAAATTATCCGGCGCTACACCAAGGAATCCGGAGTGCGGGAGCTGGAGCGGCAAATGGCCGCCGTGATGCGCAAGCTGGCCACCAGAAAACTGTCCGAGAACGGCAAAATGCCGAAAGAGGTGACGCCAGAGTTGGTTGGAGAACTACTCGGTGCGCCCCCCTATCTGGAGACCGAAGCGGAAAAGAAACCGGCCATCGGACGGGCGATGGGCCTGGCCTGGACGGAACGGGGAGGCGAGCTTTTACCGGTGGAAGTCGCCTTGATGCCCGGGGGTGGGACTTTTACCCTCACCGGTAAACTGGGGGAGGTGATGCAGGAATCGGCCAAAGCCGCCCTCTCTTTCCTGCGCGCCAACCATAAAACCTACGGCTTGAAGAAGGATTTTTTTCGGAATTTGGAAGTGCATATTCACATCCCCGAAGGCGCCGTGCCAAAAGACGGTCCTTCCGCCGGTATTACAATGGCCACGGCCCTCCTTTCGGCCCTGACTAAAAAACCGGTCAAGCCCGGTTATGCCATGACAGGCGAGGTTACCCTTTCCGGAAAACTGCTTCCAATTGGCGGGCTGAACGAAAAGGTCTTGGCCGCCAAACAGGCCGGCATCCAGCAAATTCTGTTGCCCAAGAAAAACGAAAAAGATCTGGCCGAACTGCCGGGGGAATTGAAAGAAGGGTTGACGTTTCACAAGCTGGACACGCTGGTCGAAGCATTTAAATTGGTTTTATGAGCCATGTTACAAATCAAAAAGGCCTGCTTTTTCAAAACGGTGGCCGCGCTCGAGGCCTGTCCAAACACCTTTCCGGAAATCACCTTTGCCGGCCGCTCCAATGTCGGCAAATCATCCCTGATTAATGTTCTGACGAATCAGAAAAAATTGGCACAAATTTCCAAAACTCCCGGCAAAACCAAAAATTTGAATTATTACCTGATTGACGAAAAACTTTTTTTCGTCGATCTGCCCGGTTATGGATACGCCAAGCTCTCCGCTGGCGAAAAAGCGCGCATAGGCAAGCTGGTTGACGGCTATTTGAACACTTCTTCGAAATTGACCGGAATTGTTTCCCTTTTGGACATCCGCCACGAACCGAATGAGCTCGATTTGCAGATGGCCGAGTGGGTGCAAACCACCAGCAAGCCAACCCTTTTCGTTCTAACCAAAGCCGACAAGCTTTCCCGTTCCCAGAAGATGACCCAACGGGATAAAATAATCGCCTCTTTGCCTGTTTCGAATGAGTTTGAATTCGTGAATTTCTCTGCCGAGACCAAAGAAGGCAAGCCGGAGATTTTGAAATGGATTTTCAAAACCGCTTTTCCAAAGACCGTTTTACCGGAAGTGAGCAGTAATTGATGTCCAACCGTATCGTCGTCGGCCTACAGTGGGGGGATGAAGGAAAGGGGAAAATCGTCGATTTTCTATCCCAAAAAACGGACATTGTTGCCCGCTATCAAGGGGGCGCCAACGCCGGCCACACGGTGTATGTAAAGGGCAAAAAGTTTGTTCTGCACCTGATTCCTTCCGGCATTCTGCATCCCAAAAAGCTCTGCCTCATCGGTTCCGGCGTCGTTTTGGAACCGGAAGAGCTGAAAAAGGAAATCGAAATGCTCGCGGCACAAGGGGTGAAAGTTGAGGGTCGGCTCAAAATCTCCGCCGGGGCACACATTGTTTTGCCTTTTCACCGTGAACTCGACTTGTGGGAGGAGGCCCACCGCGGCGAAAAGATCGGCACCACAGGCCGCGGGATCGGCCCGGCCTACTCCGAAAAATACGCCCGTCGCGGTATTAGGGCCATCGATTTGCTCTCGCCGGAAAAGTTGTCAAAAAAAGTGGCCGACATTCTTTCCTGCCGCAACCACGGCGGCGAACTTTCCAAGCTCGACCCGATTAACCTCGTGCAGCAGTTGCGCAGCTACGAAAAATTCATCTCCCCCTATCTGGTGGACGGCTCCCGCTTTTTGAATGAGGCCATCAAAAAACGGAAATCGGTATTGTTTGAAGGGGCCCAAGGCTCTCTTCTGGACGTGGACTTCGGCACCTATCCCTACGCCACCCCTTCTCACACCATCGCTGGCGGCGCCTTGACCGGCACCGGCGTCGGGCCGCGTTCGATTGACGAGGTGATTGGTGTGATGAAGGCCTACACCACTCGTGTTGGCAATGGGCCGTTTCCCACCGAGTTGACCGGCGTTGAAGGAGAGCTTCTGCGCAAAACCGGCAGCGAATTCGGCGCCACCACCGGCCGTCCGCGCCGCACCGGCTGGCTCGATTTGGTGATTCTAAAGCACGCCTGCCGCATCAACGGCGCCGACAAATTGGCAATTATGAAACTGGACGTTCTGGACAGCTTCCCGGAAATCAAAATCTGCACCGCTTACGAATACAAGGGTAAGAAAACCGAAGAATTACCGCTCGATTTATGCGAGCTTGCCGAATGCAAGCCGGTGTACAAAACCTACCCCGGCTGGAAATCCTCCACCCGCGGTATCACCCGCTTTGCCAAACTACCAGTAAACGCCCGGAAATATCTGGCCGCCATCGAAAAAGCTTTGGGCGTCCCCATCTCCCTCATCTCCACCGGCCCGGAGCGTGAAGCGACAATCGTTAAGAAGTAATGGGTTTTTCCTTTTCTAAGACAACTCATTGGCTTGACAACTTCTCGTTCCCTTTTATCATAGACACATGAACTTTCAACCCTCCGATGTGGACCGCTACGCCAAGCTGGCGCGGCTGGCTTTGACCGAAGAGGAAAAAACCCGCTTTGCCAAGGAGCTATCCTCCATTCTCGAATACGTCAGCCAGATTCAAAAAGTGGACACCTCCGGCATTACGGAATACGAAACGGTGGTGCCTTTGCCACCGGCCTGGCGGGAGGACGTGGTCGAACCCTCGTTGCCGGTGGAGGAAGCGCTGGCCAATGCCCCCGACCACAAGGATAATTTCTTCAAGGTTCCCCGGGTAATATGAAAAAACTGCGGGCGGTCGGTGTAATCCCCGCTCGCTTTGCCTCCACTCGCTTCCCTGGCAAGCTTTTGGCCAATTTGAACGGCCGACCGGTTTTAGAGTGGGCCTACCTTTCCGCCAAAAAATCGAAGGCCTTCGAGCGCATCCTCATCGCCACGGACGATTACCGCATCCTGCGCGCGGCCGCCAACTTCGGCGCGGAGGCGGTTCTGACCAATCCCAAGCATCCCTCCGGCACCGACCGAATCGCCGAAGTAGCCCGGAAAATAAATTGCGACATCGTCGTCAACTTACAGGGCGACCATCCCTTCATCTCCCCCAAAATGCTGCGCGAATTGCTCGCCTCTTTTGCCGATAAAAAAGTGCAGGTGGCGACTCTTGCCTATCCGGAGAGAGATGCTGAAAAACTGAAAAATCCAAATCTGGTGAAAACGGTCTTTGACAAAAATAATTTCGCTTTATATTTTTCACGTTCGACGATACCATGGGAAGCGAAGGAGGTGTTTATCCACATCGGCCTGTATGCTTTCCAAAAAAAGTTTCTGTTAAAACTGGTGCAAAAAAAGCCGACTCCATTGGAAAAAAGTGAGAAATTGGAACAGCTCCGAATCTTGGAGAACAGAACCCCTATTAAGGTGGTATTAACCAAGGAGGCCGTCCCCTCCATTGACGTTCCGGAAGACCTGACAGCGGCGCGCGTGTGGGCCGAAAAGCGAGGATGGATATGAAAAAAATCAAATACATTTTCGTAACGGGAGGGGTGGTCTCCTCCCTGGGAAAGGGCATCGCCACCGCCTCGCTCGGGTTTCTCTTGAAGCGACGTGGCTTGAAAGTCGCCCTGCAGAAATTCGATCCCTACATCAACGTCGATCCCGGCACAATGAACCCCTTCCAGCATGGCGAGGTTTTTGTGCTGGACGACGGCGCCGAAACCGACTTGGATTTGGGACATTACGAGCGCTTTTTAAATGAAAACCTGACAAAAGCCAACAACGTAACGACGGGACAGATTTACGAAGCGGTGATTTCCCGCGAACGCCGGGGCGATTATCTCGGTGCCACCGTGCAGGTGATTCCCCACATCACCAACGAAATTAATAACCGGATTAAACGGGTGGCCCAATCCGACCCGGACGTGGACGTGGTGATTACCGAAATCGGTGGCACTGTCGGCGACATTGAATCCCTGCCGTTTTTGGAAGCCATCCGCCAGATGGGGCTGGAGGAAGGACGCGAAAACGTTCTCTACATCCATTTGACTTTGATTCCCTTCATCGATTCTGCTGGCGAACTGAAGACCAAGCCGACCCAGCACTCGGTCAAGGAACTGCGCGAAATCGGAATTCAACCCGACATTCTGGTCTGCCGCACGAACCGACCTCTTTCACCCGATTTACGGGAGAAAATCGGTCTTTTCACCAACGTTCCCGCCCGTCAGGTGGTGCAGGCTTTGGACGTCGGCACGATTTACGAAGTGCCGCTACTCTTCCACAAGGAGGGTTTTGACGAAAAAGTGGCCGACCACTTGGGGCTGGGATTGCCACCGCCGATTTTGGCCGATTGGGAAAAGCTGGTGGAAAAAATCAAGAACCCGCCCTACAGAGTAAAAATTGCCATCTGCGGAAAATACGTGAACCTGAAAGACGCCTACAAATCGATTATCGAATCCTTCGTGCACGCCGGCGCAGAAAACGACAGCAAAGTGGAGCTTTCCTGGGTCTCCTCCGAGGCGGTCAAACGGGACGGCCCGGAAAAACATTTGGACGGAATCGACGGCCTTTTGATTCCCGGCGGCTTCGGCGAGCGCGGCGTGGAGGGAAAAATCGAATCAATTACGTACGTCCGCGAAAACAAGATCCCTTTCTTCGGCATCTGTTTAGGAATGCAGTGCGCCACCATCGAGTTTGCCCGCCATCTGGCCGGACTGGAAGGGGCCAACAGCACGGAGTTCAACAACGAGTGTGAATACCCGGTGATTGCGCTCCTTCCGGAGCAGGCTAAAGTGACCCAGATGGGTGGCACGATGCGGCTCGGGGCCTATCCCGCCAAGCTGACCGCGGGCAGCCACGCCGCCAAGGCCTACGGCGCAACCGAAATTTCTGAGCGCCATCGCCACCGCTACGAGTTCAACAACGACTACCGCAAACTGCTCGAAGACGCGGGATTTAGAATCACCGGCATCTCTCCGGACGGCCGCTTGGTGGAAATCATCGAATTGAAGGACCATCCCTGGTTTGTCGGCGTGCAGTTCCATCCAGAATTGAAATCCCGCCCTGGAGCGGCCCACCCGCTTTTCCGTGACTTTGTCAAAGCCGCCCTGCGTCACCAGCTCTCGGAAGAGGAAACCGGGCGCCACATTCGGGAGGAAGAGCCGGCAGAAAAATCGCACAAGGATACCTCGGAGTTTCTCTTTTGAATTTGACCCGGAAGACGCTTTTCTTTTTTTCGCTGCTACTTTTAGCCTGCTCCTCCGGCCCCGGAACGATGCCGGTCAAGTTGGATTTGCCGATTCCCACACTCGAAGAGGGCCGCCGCAAACAGAACCAGTTAAAGCAGGGGCAGATGCTTTGGCAGTTGGACCCGGCCCAGACCGTCCGCACCTACGCCGCCGACTTGGGGATCGCCGAAGCTCTTAAGGATGGCGATCTGCGGGTGGTTAAAAACGAGCCGATGCTGGCCGCCGTCGAGCTTTCCGCTACCGGCTTCTCCACCACCCGCATCTATCTGGCCAAACTTTTGGATGCGCCCGAAAACCGCCCCTCCCTCTGGTTCGTGGTGGCGGCCGAAAAAGTCGAAAAGAAAAAGTAAAATGCCCCCCTCCCGAACGCCTGCCGGACGCACGAATGCCGTCCGGATCGGAAAATTAACTATTGGCGGCAGCGCGCCACTCGTCTTGATTGCCGGCCCTTGTGTCATCGAATCGGAAAAGCTCGTTTTATCAATCGCAGAGAAAATTCTAAAGATCTGCGAGAAATTTGGCCTTCCTCTAATATTCAAATCCTCCTATAAAAAGGCCAACCGCACCTCTGTCCGCTCCTTCACTGGCTTGGGAATTAAAAAAGGGCTGGTCATTTTGAAAAAAGTAAAAAAGGACTTTGGTCTTTCTGTCTTGACCGATATTCATAGTGAAGTGGAAGCCGAACCAGTATCGGAAGTGGTCGATGTTCTGCAAATTCCGGCCTTCCTTTCTCGCCAAACAGATTTAATCTTGGCCGCCGCTAAAACCGGCCGGGCCATAAATCTGAAGAAAGGGCAGTTTCTGGCGCCCGAGGATATGCGCGCGGCGGTGGAAAAGGCCGCCTCCACTGGCAATAAAAAAATTTTGTTGACCGAACGGGGAACCAGCTTCGGCTACCATAACTTGGTGGTGGATTTCCGTTCCCTTTTGATAATGCGCAATTTTGGTTATCCGGTGGTGTACGACGCCACCCATTCCGTCCAGCTTCCCGGCGGCAATTCTCACACTTCCGGCGGCCAGCCGGAGTTCATTATTCCCCTGGCCAAAGCCGCCGTGGCGGTGGGTATCGATGCCCTGTTTGTTGAAACACATCCCAACCCTTCTAGAGCTCTTTCCGATGCCGACTGCCAGTTGCCGTTGTCCCAACTGAACTTACTTCTACAGCAAATAGCTGAAATTCCGACACCAAGATAGGCCATAGGGTTCCCCTACACAGCTGCAGGGACAGCCCCGCCTCACTTTTTAACGAATATCCCCCGCACAAACTGCCACATCACGAAAACCTCCAGCCCGAAGGCCATAAATCCAAAATACCCCACCACCGGCATTTCAAAAAGTTTGATGTGTCCCAAAATCGGTACGGAGTAAATCCACTTGGCCGCCGCCCAAAAGTTCCAGAATTCCCACAAAAGTCCGCAAATCAAACCGGAAAGCATTAGCGTCAAAAAAAGTTGCAGTCGCCCTTCCTGAAACTCCGCAATCAAAGATGGCAACCCCCGCCGGAAGTTAAGCGGGTCCAAAAGAAATACAAAACCGGTCCAGACCAGAACGCCCCACCAGGGGGAGGGGTAAAAAATGGGAATCGTCAGCTCGATGGCGCCGAAAATGACTAAGCCGGCTAAAGCATGAGAGGAAAAACGGATCGGTCGAATATTGGCGTTCTTGAAAACGCCATAAGCCAAAAGCAGCTCGTACGTTTCCAAAATCGCCGGCCAGATGGTGGCAAAAGACCAGGCGTAGCCGAAAGTCCGTATCCATAAATTCTCCGGCAGGCCCACATAGTGCCAGTTTTTCATAAGAAGATTGTAACCCTCGAATATTAACCAGTGAACGACCGATACCGGCAGCAACGCCAAAAACTCCTTGCGCCGCACAGCAAGGTATGACTTGCCTGTTTTTTTGAAGACGACCCCGTCAACACACAAAATGTATCCGCTCCAAACAAGGGGCGTAAAAAAGATGGCGATAATTTCAACCTCGGCAAAAAGTAACGCTTCCGCTAAAAGAATAATCGCCAATCCCACCCAACCGTAAGCCGGAAAACGACTTGCTTTCATGCTAATTAGAATATAGTCCGCTCCGAAACTCTCGCAAGGCTATTTGTAATTCATTGTAATTGCTTCTGGCGTTGCTTATATTATTACCAGCGCGTAGGATGGGAAAAGCTATAACAACACCAGCCCCGAAATCCTCGGGAAATAAAGTTGCTGTTCCAGGCGGTAGAAAGCCGGCCAACGGCCCCGTTACTTCGATTTTAAAATTTGCCCGCCGGGTAATTGAGCTGGAAGCAGACGCAGTCGCCCAATTGGCCGGCCGCTTGAACGGCCAGTTCGAGAAGGCGGTCGAGTTGTTGCTGAAATGTAAGGGCCGCGTTATCGTCACCGGCCTCGGCAAATCCGGTATCGTCGGGCGGAAAATTGCGGCCACTTTGTCATCTACGGGAACACCCGCCTTCTTTTTGCACGCTGCGGAAGGGATTCACGGCGATTTAGGATTGGTCAAAAAAGGGGACGTGGTGATTGCCGTATCGAAGTCCGGTTCCACGGAAGAGGTGTTTCAGCTTTTTCCCATTCTTCGGCGCATTGGCGTGCCGATAATATCGTTAACGGGAACCCCCCGTTCTCCGATGGCCGAAAAGAGCGATGTAGTTCTGGACGTTTCCGTGGAAGAAGAGGCCTGCCCCAACAACCTGGCGCCGACTTCCTCCTCCACGGCCGCTTTGGTGATGGGAGATGCTTTGGCCTTGGCCATTCTCGAGGAGCGCAACTTCTCGCCAGAGGACTTTGCCCTTCTGCATCCCGGCGGCAGTTTGGGAAAAAAGTTGTGGCTGAAAGTGGAAGATTTGATGCATACGGGCGCAGATGTTCCCAAAGTGAGCCCGCAAACGCCGGTGAAGGAAGCGATTTTGGAAATGACCTCCAAGCGGCTGGGAGCCACCACCGTGGTAAATGAAAAGGACGAACTTCTAGGAATTTTTACGGACGGCGATTTGCGCCGCCTAGTGGAGAAGAAAAAAGAGTTTATGGAGCTGCCCGCTTCGGATGTAATGTCTGCCAGTCCAATAACCACCCGTCCGGAGGCCTTGGCGGCGGCCGCCTTGAACCAGATGGAGGAACATAAAATCACCGTTTTGGCGGTGACCTCCAGCCGCCGACTGGTGGGGATTTTACACTTGCACGACCTCCTGCAGGCGGGGGTCATTTGAGGCCCCATGCAAAAAACGAACTTTTTTCTTTTTCTTTTTGCGCTGGCCCTCGCTTCCTGCCAAAAAAAAACGCCCGACTCGCTGCCCCATCCGGTAGCCACTGAGCCGGACGAGGTACTTTTCAATTCCACGATAACCCTGACCAGCCGGGGAACGCTCACCTCGCAAATTAAGGCGGACAAAATCTTGCGCTACGCCGGCCTGGAACCGATGTTTTTGTACCAAATCAACGCGTTATTTTACGATTCGACGGGAAGCGTTCAAGCCCGGGTGACCGCGGACTCCGGATCGGCGATCGAGCGGACCCGCTACGTGGAACTGCGGGGCAACGTGCAAGTGTTTTATAGCAATGGAACGGAGATTGCGGCCGATTCCTTGAAATGGGACCAGCCTAACGACCGGGTAACGACCGAGGGTTTCGTGAAAATTACCAAAAAGGACGCTTCCATTCTGACCGGTCGCGGCCTTACGACCGACCCTCGTTTTACAAGCTACCGGCTGAAAAATCCGGTGGGGGAAGTGCATGTTCCCAAAGAGGAGCCAAAGTAAACGATATGGAAACAGTTGAATCCGGCCAAAACGGCAACCCCATTTTGAAAAGCGCCGAACTGGCCAAAAGTTACCACAACCGGTGGGTGGTGGATGGGGTTTCAATAGAAGTTCATCCCGGTGAAGTGGTGGGGCTTTTGGGTCCCAATGGGGCCGGCAAGACCACCACGTTTCATATGATAATCGGTTTCATACGCCCGGAAGGAGGAAGAGTTTTGCTGGGAGATTTGGACATTACCCATTTTTCAATGGCCCAACGCGCCCTGGCCGGCATTGGCTATTTGGCGCAGGAACCCTCCGTTTTTCGCAAGCTAACCGTGGCAGAAAATATCCTGGCCGTTTTGGAAGTACGCATCAAAGATCGGAGCTCAAGAAAGAAAAGAATGGAAGAGATTCTGGACGAGTTAGCGATAACCCGATTGGCCAAAAACAAGGGGTATTCCCTCTCCGGAGGGGAACGCCGCCGGGTGGAAATTGGGCGGGCTTTGGCCGCCGACCCCCGTTTTTTGCTCCTGGACGAACCCTTTGCGGGCATTGACCCGATAACGGTGGAGGAGATTCAAAAAATCATCTCCCAGTTGAAGTCCAAGGGGTTGGGGCTTTTGCTCACCGATCACAACGTGGGGGCCACCTTATCTATCACGGATCGTGCGTATATTATATGTGACGGGAAGATTTTGACTTCCGGCACTTCGGAGCATCTGGCCTCCGATCCGGAAGCGCGCAAAATCTATCTCGGAGAGAAGTTTAGGTTAAACTAACAAGGCCGCCTGCCGAAACAATAGGCAGGGGGAAAGAAAATGGCGGACTTCGGAAGACCAACACTCGGACTGAAAGTAGGGCTAAGGCAAACCATTGCCCCCCAACTGATTCAGTCCCTGAACATGCTGACAGTCCCAATTTTGAAATTGGAGCAGATGCTGCGTCACGAACTCCAAACTAACCCCATGCTGGAAGAGGACTTAGAGGCAGCAACCGAACCCGAAATGGATTTGGAAGCCCCTGCGGAAGAGAAGGAACTTGAACCCCAGGCCGAAAACGACAAAATTGATTGGGATGCCTATCTGCAGGACAACGACGAACTCTTCATGGCCCGTCATGAAAGGGAGCATTCGGAAGAAACGCTCGAGCGCTCGCAGACCACCGAAAAAACTCTTTTTGAACACCTTCTTGAACAACTAAATCTTTCCAGGCTCTCCCCTGCCGAACACCAAATAGGGCAGTTTATCATAGGTAATATTGACGAAAACGGCTTTTTGACTGTCTCGGTGGAAGAAATTATCGACGCCCTGCAGGTGGACAAGGAACTGGTTGCCAAGGTGTTGGCGCATATTCAGAATTTCGACCCTCCCGGCGTGGCGGCGCGGGATTTAAAGGAGTGCCTCTTGATTCAGTTGCGCCAAAAAGGGGAGGAAGAATCGCTGGCCTACGAAATCGTGGAAAAACACCTGCAGGATTTGGACAAAAAAAGCTCTTTTCAACTGGCGAAATTGCTCGCCACAACCCCGGAAAAAATCGAGGAGGAGATGGGCATTATTCGCTCCCTTTCCCCCCGCCCGGCCATGGGACGCTTCTCCCGGGCGGCCCAGCCCGTGGTGCCGGATTTGATTGTCGAGCGAGTGGGGGACGAACTGGTCATTTTCCACAACGACAAATACATTCCCCGCCTTCGAATCTCCTCTGTCTACAAAGATCTGTTGAAAAAAGGTTCCGCCAGTTCCAAGGAGGAAAAAAACTTCATCAAGGAAAAGTTCTTGCAGGCCCGTTGGCTCTTGAATGCCATCAACCAGCGCCGCTCCACGATGGTGCGGGTGATGCAGGCCGTTCTGGAGGAGCAAAAAGAGTTTTTCGAAGACGGGCCGGAGTTTCTAAAACCCTTGACGATGGAGCAGGTGGCCCAAAAACTGGGGTTGCACGTGGCCACCATCTCGCGGGTGGCCAACGATAAGTACGTCCAGACCCCGCAGGGGGTCTACGAAATCCGCTATTTTTTCAATGCCGGACTGCCGACTGACACCGGCGAGGATTTGTCCAAGAAGAAAGTCAAACAGCGCCTGGCGGAGATTATCAAGGCCGAGGACGCCTGCCATCCCCTGTCCGATCAGGAAATTTTCGCCAAGTTGAAAGCGGAAGGGATTCCTTTGGCCCGCCGCACGGTGACCAAATACCGCGAGGAGATGGGGATCCGCGCCGCCCGCTTCCGCAAGAAAGTCGGCGGCAACGGCTCTCAGCCATCTGGGGAGGAGGATTCGGATATCCTTTTGGACACCAAACCGCGCCCAGCGGCCAATACGGAAGAAACTTCCGCTCCCCCGTTTACCCCGCTAAAACCCGATTGGGAATAGCTTCATTGTTGTGTCGGGAGTTACTCCCGACACATTAAACGTTCACGATAATCCGGCAGTCCACCGCCGCGCAACTCTCTGCTTCAGGCGTGGCGAAAAAGGGATTGATGTCCAGCTCCACAATTTCTGGAAAGTCGCCGACCAGTTGCGAAAGCCGCAGAAGCACCTCCTCCAGCTTGTCAATCCGCACGGGCTTGGAGCCGCGGAAACCAGAAAGCAAGGGAAAGGCTTTAATTGAGCACACCATCTCCTCGGCGTCCGTTTTAGAAAGCGGGTGCAATCGGAAACTTACATCCTTGATGACCTCGACGAAAACCCCCCCCAGCCCGAACATCATCAAGGGCCCATAGGCTCGGTCGAGCGTAATGCCAAAAACGGTTTCCACTCCCCCTTTAATCATCTTTTGGACAAGCACCCCGGAAAACCGGCTTCCAGAAAACGCTTTCTCATACCGCTTCTTTAACTTGGTATAGGCCTCCAGCACCTCTTCCCGCGTTCGCAAATCGGCAATCACCCCACCGATTTCAGTTTTATGCACCAATTTCGGGTCGTTGATTTTCAAAACGAGCGGAAAACCAATCTCTCCAACCGCCTCCAAAAGCTCATCCGTATTTGCAGCCGCCTTGGAAGGGACTGTCGAAATTCCATACACGCGCAAAAGCTCCAGGGCTTCCAGTCCCAAGATCTTGCCACCGCAGGTTTTTGCTTTTTCAACAATCTTAGAAGCAGCTACCCGATTGACTTCAAACTTTGGAAACACCGGCTCCGGCCGGGCCGACCAAATCCGATAGCGCTCCAGCCCCGACAACGATTTTACGATGGATTCCGGAAAAGCATATGCCGGAATCGAATGATCGCGCAAAAGCGCCACCGGCGGCGAATTTTCGGAAACTCCCATCAGTGACGTGTAAATCGGTTTCTTGAAGCGACCTTGCACTTCCAGAATCGATTGGGCGACCGCCATCTGGTCGATATTGATGGGCGGCACGAACAAAACGATGACCGAATTGACGGCGGGGTCAGCAAGAATGGTGGAAAGAGCCGCGCCGTACGCCTTTTCAGTGGCCGTGGCGATTAAATCAACCGGGTTTTCCACATTAGCCGCATCCGGAACAGCACTTTGGATGGCCGTCTTGGTCGCTTCCGAAAACTTTGCCAAAGTCAACCCCATCTGAATGACGGCGTCCGTGGTGATAATCCCTGGCCCGCCAGCATTGGTGACGATGGCCACGTTCGGCCCGGGCGGTACCCGCTGGAGCGAAAAAGCGGTGGCCAAATCAAACATTTCCTCGACCGATGAAACCCGCATAACTCCGGCCTGCTCCAAAAGGGCGTCCACGCCAATATCCAGCCCGGCCAATGCACCGGTGTGCGAAACGGCGGCGCGCGAACCGGCCAGGGTGCGGCCCGATTTCACCACAATCATTGGTTTTTTGCGTGAAAGCTCCCGGGCGATGCGGGTGAATTTGCGCGGGTTGCCAAAGTTTTCCAGATACATCAAAATGACTTCGGTTTGGACGTCCTCCCGCCAGTATTCCAATAAATCGTTGCCCGAAACGTCCGCCTTGTTGCCAATGGAGGCGAATTGCGAAATCCCCAGTCCGATTTGCTGTGCATGGTAGAGCATTGACTCCCCCATCGCCCCGGATTGGGAGATAAAGCCGATTTTGCCGGGTAACGGCTGGGTTTTGCCGAAGGTGGCGTACAGCCGAACCTCCGGATGGGTGTTCACCACGCCGAAACAGTTTGGGCCGATCATCCGCATCCCGTAGCCGAACACCTTCTCTCTCAACTGCTTTTCCAGCTCCACTCCTTTCGGCCCGGCCTCCTTGAAACCGGCGGTAATAACCACCAACCCACGCACACTTTTTTTGCCGCAGTCATCGACGACCCCCATCACGAAATCCCGCGGCACGATGATGATGGCCAAATCGACGGCGTCCGGGATTTCGCTCACCTTCGGATAACATTTGATAGAATGAATGACCGGGTAGTTCGGATTGACCGGAAAAACGCTGCCGTTGAATCCCCCCTCGATGATGTTGTGCAATAGCTCCCGGCCGATGGTGCCTTTTTTGGGGGAAGCTCCCACCACCGCCACTGAGCGGGGCCGGAAGATATAATCCAGTGGATGTTGCGAATTGTTCATAGCCCTAACCCCTCTCTAAAGGAAGTAAAACAAAAAGCCGCCAGCAGAAGCTCCAATTTCTCCCTCATCTGCCTCCGTCCCATATTCTCTTTCCAATATATCCAAAAAGGCACGCCATTCAATTCCTTTCGGAGCGGCAGTTCCTCTAACTCGTGGGGATGAAAATAGAATACGGCTGGCAACTTCCGGCTTTGCAAATCAGCAAGTTTGCGAATAAACGGCTCTTTCGAAAACATTTTAAAATATCCGCCTCCCAAAGGCACCCTGTAGCCGAAAACCCGCGCCGTTGCCGGCGGCGCTTCGATAAGCGATACTCCATTGGACAAACATAACCGGTAAAACCCTTCCTTTCCATCCACAAATCCGTAATTCGGCGCGCGCACCGGAACCAGCGAGGAATCGTAGCCAAACCCCGCCTCAATCAAAATTGGTAAAGCCCAAAGAGATTCGCGGGTGATGGAAAAATATGGAGCGCGGAACCCACAAACTTTTTGTCCCGAAACCAACTCCAACACCTGCTTTGCACGCAGAAGGTCGGCTTTGAATTCCTCCGGCGTTTGGCGATAAATCGGCTTGTGAAAGTAGGAGTGACAAGCCACCTCGTGACCGACGGAAGCGATGCTTTTTACGACTTCGGGAAACGTCTGGGCCACTTTACCCAAAATAAAAAAAGTGGCTTTGGCATTATGCTTGGCTAAAATCTCTAGAACTTTATCTACCTGTCGAACAAGCGAGGGATTGGTCGGCATATGGCAATCAATATTCGCTTCTTCCCAGCTTTCAACGTCGATGGACAAAACAAATGAGGGGTTTTTAAATCCAATGGGTTGGGTGGTAAAAGCAAATTCACTCATGGCAAGGAATTTACATTAAACTTGCCGACTCTGCCCCTGCTTGTAGCCCCTTTTTACTTGCTAAGCTCCCGACGTGGCAGTCATCGGCCTTTTGAAAATTTTTCCCGCGAGCCAAGTCAATAAGCCCAAAAAGAGGCCGCACAAAAGTCCCACGAAAGGCCCGGCGAGTAGAACAAAAATGCGCGGGTCCAACCCGCCGGGGATGGGGCCGAAACCCTCGGCGAATTTTGGATTATTTGCTAAGTATGTGTTGAAAAAGGCCGATTGGACAATGGAGTTGAAAATCCCGTCGAAAAGCCCGACCAAAAGCCCCGTTAAAAAGAACTTTGCGGAACAAACTTTGGCAATCACAAAAGCACAGATGACCGCTATCACCAGCCAAAACAACCATTCGATTTTTCCCGTGTAACCGAAAACCGAAAGAACCCCCATCAAAATTCCAAATCCAGCTAGACCAAAAATCCATCTCCAATTCATATCTGCTCCCTCCCGTGTGAGCTACTTTTTCCGTTTAAGGCAGTTCTCCGTATACACCTCAAATTCTTTTCCCGGAACCGCCAGCGAAAAGGTTCCCACAAACTCGCTGTCGCTCAAAATCCGATAGTTCTCTCGGGCCCGCCAGCCGGCCGGGATGTTTTCAATGCTTTCGGTAACAAAGGTGATGGTCTTCCCATCCGGCGCAAGACTGTCCAAAACGTACTGGTTGACGAATCCTTCGAGATGAAACTGACGGAAAACGAATTTCTTCCGGCCCCGGTCGTAGCTGATGAGGTCTAAATTCTCGTGGACTTCTCCTTTGGGATTTTCCTTCTGCGGCTCGTAGGTGGACTTGTTCTCGGCTTTTAGAAATTTGCCGCCGAGGATGAAGCGATACTCCCGCTCCACCTTGGAAACCCCCGGCCCGCCGCCGCCGGTCCCTTCCCAGCGTCCGACGAAAAATTTGAAGGGCGCCCAAACGTCCTCTTTCTGCTCGGTTTGGGCGAAGAGGATTACTGGAAGAAAAACAAAAAGTGCGATTATTTTGCGCAAAAGGCCCTCCCTTCCATGAAAACCGAAGCGGTTGGCTCCGGCTAACCTTCCTTTTCCCGCTCAAACAGGCAGCCAATCCCCTGCCCGCCGCCGATGCAGAGCGAAGCAATACCGTAGCGGGATTTGCGCCGTTTCATTTCCATAAGCAAGGTGAGTGAAAGCCGCGCCCCGGAAGCCGCCAGAGGATGGCCGAGGGCCACCGCCCCGCCGTTGACGTTCGTCCGCTCGCGCGGTAGTTCCAGCTCCTTTTCCACTGCCAGATACTGTGCCGCAAACGCCTCGTTGATTTCGAACAGATCGACTTCATCCATCCCGACACGCGCCTTTTTCAAAAGGGAACGGATGGCATGCGCCGGCCCGATCCCCATAACGTCCGGGTCCACGCCGACCGCGCTCCAAGCGACAACTTTCCCCAAATATGGCAGATCAAGTTCTTTAGCTTTTGCTTTGGAGGTTAAAACCAAAGCCCCCGCTCCGTCGTTGATGCCCGAAGCGTTCCCCGCGGTTACGACACCGTCCTTTTTGAACACCGCTCGCAGCTTGGCCAGCCCTTCCAAAGTTGTATCGGGCCGTATATGCTCGTCTTTTTCCACGAGCAAAGTGTCTCCCTTGCGGCCCTTAACCTCGACCGGTACTATTTCCTCAGATAGATGACATTTCTTCTGCGCAGCGGCGGCCCGGCTCTGCGAACTATAGGCGAACTCGTCGCATGCCTCGCGTGAAATTTTGTAGCGCTCGGCCAAATTCTCCGCCGTGTTGGCCATGCCCAAATTGTTATAGGAGTCGACCAGGGCCGCCCAGAGAGAATCCTCCATTTGCGCCTTCCCCAACTCCAATCCCCAGCGCGCCCCTCGGATGACGTGCGGCGCCTGGCTCATGCTCTCCCCACCGCCGACCAAAACGAATTCCGCCTCGCCGGTTTTGATAAGCCGGCTTCCGCAAACCAGGGCCTCCAGCCCAGAGCCGCACAGCCGGTTTACGGTCAAAGCCGGCACGGCCTGCGGCAGGCCGCATTTGAGACCGATATGCCGGGCAAAATAGATGGCGTCGCCAGAGGTCTGCATCACGTTGCCGAAAACCACCTGGTCAATCCATTCCGGTTTTACGCCCGAGCGCTTGATCGCCTCGGTTGCCGCCTTCACCGAAAGCTCCGTGGCGGAAAGATTCCTCAAGCTCCCGCAAAACTCTCCGAACGGCGTTCTTGCTCCGTTTAATACCACTACCTCGTCGATCATAAACTCCTCCCCGTTACACTGAAGCTCTCTTTTTCCATCAATATTTTTTTACCAGATGAATCACCCGCCGTTCGGCATCCAAGGCTGCCTCCAGTACCGCCTCCGGCATCGTCGGGTGAACGTGGATGGTGGCGGCGATATCCTCCGCCGTGGCGTTCATTTCCATCGCCAGAGCCAGCTCGGCAATGTAATCTCCGGCGTGCAAACCGATAATGTGCGCGCCGAGGACCTGGCCCGAGTCGGAATCGGTTAAAATTTTGACAAACCCGTCCGTTTTGGAAACCCCGATTGCCTTTCCCAAAGCGCGGAAGGGAAACTTGCCAATCCGAACGTTGATTCCCTCCGCTGCGGCCTCTTCTTCGGTCAGTCCAACACCCGCCACTTCTGGGTCAGTGAAAACGGCATAGGGAACCACGCGATAATGCATTACCGATTTTTTGCCGGCAATCGCTTCCGCCGCCACGATTCCCTCGTGCGAAGCCTTGTGTGCCAAAAGTTTCCCGCCTGCTACATCACCGATGGCGTAAATATTGGCGACGGACGTGCGCATCTGCTGGTCTACCTTGATGAAACCTTTCTGGTCAACGGCCAGCCCCGCCTTCTGAAGATTCAATCCATCCGTGTACCCTTTTAAGCCGATGGCCACCAAAACAGCATCCACGGTCAAGCTCGAAACCTGATTCGGGTTGGCCAGCGATGCGAAGTCCAACGTGACCGACTCCCTGCCTTTGATGGCGGCATCCGTGACCTTGGTGGCGGTGTAAACCTTGATCCCTTCCTTCTCAAAAAGCTGGCGCAAAAGCTTACCCGCTTCCTTGTCCAAAGAAGGGAGTACTTCATCCATCATTTCAAAAAGATGAACTTCCGAACCGAAGGCGCGGTAAATGTCGGCGAATTCAGCACCGATGGCGCCGGCCCCCAAAATGGCTATTTTTTTCGGCGTCCGACGAAGCTCCAGCGCCTCCTTGGAAGTAAAAATCAAATCCCCGTCCACCGGCAAAAAGGGAAGCCGGGAGGGCTCCGTGCCCGTGGCCACGATGGCGTTTTTGAATCGCACCATATCGGTGCCGGCTGAAGTTTTAACTTCCGCTTGATTGGGGTTCAAAAACGAAACCGTCCCTTTCAGGGTCGTAGCTTTGTTTCCCTTCAAAAGCGTCTCCACCCCACGGGTCATCTGCGAAACAATCGATTCTTTCTTGGTTCGCAAGGCGGCCAAATCGAACGAAACGCCGGAAACCTTTATCCCGTAGTCTGCTGCAGTTTTGATTTCATGCAAGAGTGTGCTGGCATAAAGCAAGGCCTTGGTCGGAATGCAGCCCCAATTCAAACACACGCCGCCCCACGATTCCTTCTCCACGCAAACGACCTGCTGCCCCAGTTGGGCGGCCCGGATGGCCGCCACGTAGCCGCCCGGGCCGGAGCCAATTACCAAAGTGTCACAAGAATATTCTGCCATATTATCCTTTCCTATAAACCCTGAAAAGTAAAAAAAAGTGCGCGTAAGTCAAAAGCTTTTTCGTAGCTATAAAAAAAAGCCCCGCCCGAAGGCGGGGCTTTTTTCATTTCACCGAATAGCGGTATTCTAACAGGGATAATCTTCGTCCAAGAACACCGCGCGCAACTGCAGGACCACGTCTGCAGGGCTTAAGTCTCCGCTGCAGTTTACGTCGCTAAAGGACACGTCGCAGTCCCCCATTGTCAAAAACACGCAGTTGAGCATGAGCACCACGTCGGCTGGAGTTAAATCCAGCGTGCCGTTCAGATCCCCTTTCAGTTTGCGGGCAACAAAAAGCTTGGTGGTAGGCACCAAAAGCAGCTCGCTGCTGTCCACTTGCAGAATGTGGATTCCGAATTGGTCCTCGGTATCTCGGATATGGGGTATGCGCCGCGGAGGATATATCTGATATGCCACGTAATGGGTCACCGTGTCATAAGTCGGCTCCGGCAGCTGCCCGGGGATTTGTTTCTGGGTTGGAGTCAAGAAGTAACGCTCCACCAGTGAATCGATGCGTTCGATTGGGTTTGCCGGGATCATCAAGTCGAACTGATCCTGCAGCTCAAACTGCTTCCGAAGCGTCCGCGGCTTTTTAATCCGGTAGGCCTTGTAGTGATCCAACCGGTCCGGGGGCTGATGCGGGAATTTCCGCGTGGGAACAAGGAAATACCGCACGCGATCGACCCGATTGGTATCCGTGTGGAATTGGTTCCGGAATATAATATGCAATCCCTTCAAGAGATTGTATCCGGTAGCCCGGTACCAGGAAAGATGGTCCGTGGTGTCCACGACGTTGAAGGTATCCGCTCCCGTTGCGTCAAAGACGATTTTCCGGGTAGGATTGGACAGGTACTGTATGGTGTCCAGACGGACTGTGCTGTCCTTTTTAAACTTCTGGAACTGGTCCTTCGCGAACACCGTACGGAAAACCACCTGATCCTGCTGGAAAACCCGCCAGGTCTTGTAGTGGTTGCTCCCCGTATCGGGTTGCTGCGGTTCGCAGGCATCGTCATTTCCGTTGCCGTTACCGTCTCCCAGACAGGCCGGGACTGTGCTGCCGCCATAAACGGACTGGCACGTCCCCACCGGAACCGAATCGCAGACCTGTACTCCCGCCGGGTCGATATAGCAACAGGCCTCCTCGGGCGGCGGCGGGAAGATGACTTTCAGCTTGCGGGTCGGAACCAGCAAGAGCTCGGCGCTGTCGATTTGGACGATGTGGACCCCAAACTGGTCCTCAAGATCCCGTATATGGGGAATACGCCGCGTGGGATAAATCTGATACGCCACGTAATGAGTTATCGTGTCGTACAGCGGATCGGGTTGCTGTCCCGGAATCTGCTTCTGCGCCGGGGTCAAGAAAAAGCGCTCCTTCAAAGAATCAATGCGCTCCGGCAGGATTGGCGGCGGACCCATGCGGTCAAACTGGTCCTCCAGCTCAAGCGGTTGCCGCAAGGTCTTTGCGCCCCGTATCCGGTAGGCCTTGTAGTGATCCAGTCGGACCGGCGGGTCGTGCGGAAACTTGCGGGTGGGAACGAGCAAGTATCTCAATCGATCAATGTTGACGGTATCGTGACCAAATTGGTTCTGGTATTCTATTCCCAGAAGCGTATCCCGTCCGATTGCCCGGTACCAGGAGAGATGGTCGTTGGTATCCAAAACGGGATAGGTAACGGGCCCGTTCGGGGTAAAAACCGTCTTGCGAGTCGGGTTGGACAGGTATTTAATGGTGTCCAAAACCAAATTGTCCTGCATAAGCTGGTCTTGGACAATCACGGTTCGCGGAAGAATCTGATCCTGCTGGATAACTGTCCAGGTCTTGAAGTGGTTCGGTCCGGTGGTGGGGGGCCCGTCGCAGGCATCATCCACACCATTGCCGTTGCCGTCCCCCAAACAGGCCGGAACGACCGTGCCACCATAAGCGGACTCGCACGTCCCCGCCGGCACCAGGGCGCACATTAAATTCCCGTTCGGGCCGGTGAAGCAGCAGGGCTCTTCAGCCGGCGTAAACCCAACCTTGCAGGTCGGCACCAAAACGAACACGCTTGAGTCCACGCGGATGATGTGAACGCCAAACTGGTCTTGTATATCCCGAGTAAAAGTGGCCGTGCGCTTGGGAATGAATTCATACGCCACGTAATGAGTCAGCGTATCATACACCGGCTCCGGAGTTGGCTGTCCGGGTCTTTGTTTCTGGGCCGGCGTCAAGAAATAGCGCGGAATAAAAATATCGACATTTTCCGGCCCGCCGCTGATTTGGTCAAACTGGTCAAAAAGCACAGTCGGCCGTGTAAACGGCTGCGGGTTTCTTACCCGGTACGCCTTGTAATGGTCCAAAAGTTTGGGCGGATTGTGCGGGAACTTTTGAGTGGGCGTAAGAAAGTAATGCACGGAGTCAATGACTAACTTAGTCTGCTGAAATTGATTCTCAATCCCTACTTCCAAATTAACCGGCGGACCGAAGGCCCGATACCAGGTCAAATGTTCGGTCGTATCGGCGACTCGGAAGGTGTCCTTTTGGGTCGGGTTGGAAAGATATTCGATGCGATCCAAAACCAGATTGCTTCCCCCAAACTGGTCCCGTACAATCACCGTTTGTGGAATTACCTGGTCTTGCTGGGTGACTGCCCAGGTCTTGAAGTGAGCGGTCGGAACGACCGTATGCACAACCAAGGTGAGTACCCCAATCTGGGCATTCAGCCGTCGGCTGGTCAAAGGCACCTGATAAGGGGGAGGCGGCGTGCGCCAAGTGGCCCCCGGCTGAGGCGGAATGCACTGCAAATCGCCGTTGGTAACCCGCACTGGCATGTACTGGTTGCCGGGCATTCCGGTGTAAACGTCATCCGGCTGACCGCCCAACCACGGGGCTTGTTCGAACGAAAGCTCGGTGAAAACATCGAAAAAAGAATTCGGGCCCGAGGTTTGCCCCGTGGAAGTGGTTCCGGGGGTAAGATGTAGCCCTACTCCGCCCCCCATCGGACTCATCCCACTCAACTCTAGGGCCAGCATTTCGGTCTCGATGATCGGATTCGGGGGATGAGTTCGAACCATCGTGGGGCCCATAAGCCGGAGCTGCACCGGGGTCGGTCCAATTTGGGCTTGGATAATGGCATCGGTGGGAAATCTGAATTGCCCGGGGGCTGGATAGCAGCACCGCCCCGTTCCCGGCTGTCCCCAAGCCGTTGCACCGATGGCTAACGTCATAACTACGGCTAACCCAAGTATGACTGCCAACCAGTCGCATTTAAAAAGCTTTCTACTACTCATCTCATACCTCCTGCATTTTTCGGTTGGCGCCCCGATACTCCGGGGCGCCGTGCTGTTTTAAAGGAACACCCCTGAAAAACGTTTGGACAATAGTTACCCCTTGCCGAGCTTCCTCTGAGCCCAGAAAAGTCGCGCTGCCCTTTTACACCTCCTTCGCGAAGGATAATTGTTAACTTCCGGAACTAAGGACGCTCCCTTTTTCAAACTTGGGACAAAGCTCCCTACTTCTTTGCCCAATAACTAAGGCACCGTCCCTACCCAATAAACACACCAATAAAACCTTTACAAGCAACTCAAATCTAACCCCCTTCAATGCTTCTTGTCAAGAATTTTTTTGTTTTAACACGTTTATAATTGTAATCCTATGGAATCCAACGAGTTTTGAGTTTGACCTATTATTGGGAAGGGATGGAAAAGCTCTGTCAATAGGGAATCCAAAAAACCTAATGGTTGGCTAAGAAACTAATTATGAAGAATTTATGCGGTTTTAGAGCTATTCTGCGTCGTCGATGCCGTATTTCTCCATTTTATAGCGGAGAGTGGATACGGGAACGCCGAGAATGCGGGCAGCTTGGGCTTTTACCCCGCGGGCGGATTCCAAGGCCCGGGTAATCTCTTCCTTTTCAAAAAGACAGACGCGCTCTTCGAGCGACCCTCCCCAGTTGAAGGAAAGTCCCGACTGACTGGGGAAAAACTTCTCCGAGAGCATCTCCTTCGTGGAAGTGCCTCCCGGGGGAGTCAAAGCAACCAACCGAGATAGTTCATTGGCCAGCTCCCGCACGTTGCCGGGATAATCGTAGGCAAAAAGGAAGCGCAAAACCTCCGGAGAAAGGGTCGGCACGGGGCGGTGCGCCTGCTCCGAAGCGCGCTTCAAAAGATAATCCACCAAAATGGCGATATCTTCCCGCCGCTCGCGCAGGGGGGGCAGCGTCACGTTTATCGTGTTTAAGCGGTAATACAAATCCTTGCGGAAATGCCCGGCATCGACCTGGGCTTTGACATCCCGGTTGGTGGCGGAAATGATGCGGATGTCCACCCTGCGCGGCCGGGTTTCGCCCAGGCGGAAAAATTCCTTCTCCTCCAGAATGCGCAGAAGTTTCACCTGCATGGAAAGGGGAATTTCCGCCACTTCATCCAAATAGAGGGTGCCGCCATCCGCCTCTTCCAAGAGCCCGATTTTGTCCGCCAGAGCCCCGGTGAACGCCCCTTTTTTATGCCCGAAAAGCTCCGATTCCAAAATCGATTCCGGCAAGGCGGCGCAGTTGACCGCTACGAAATGCCCCTTCTTGTGCGAAGAGGAGTAATGAATCGCCTTGGCCAAAAGATCTTTTCCGGTGCCGGTTTCCCCTTCCAGCAAAATGGGCAGATCGGAATCCTTGACCTGTTCCAAGCGGGAAAGGGTCCGCTGCATCGCTTCGGAACGGGTGATGATGTTGGGAAAAACGGCCGTCTCTTCCAGTTGGGTCAAAAGCTTCTGCGTGGTGGCGGCCAATTCGTCATGATCCTTCTCCAGAAGTTTGAACGCCGCCAAATCGGCAAAGGCCACGGCAAAGCAGAACTCTTTTTCCAGAAACACGGGCCGGCCCGATGCGCCTTCACGCTCCAAAAATAAAACAGCGTAGCGGTACCCGGAAGGGAGAAACGGAACAGTGATGCTCGAGGCCAGCTTCCCCCCGCCGCCGACGGTCAAGGCCGGTTTTTCCGATTTCAACTCCCCGGTCTCGGCCTGCAAAACCCTTTCGGCTACTTCGTTCTCGTCCACCCCTAATCCCCAGAAACTGGTCTTCTCCTCCCGGCTTTTCTGGGCGAGCAGGGCCACTTTGCTGGCCCCGGTTTTCTTTTCAAGAAAACGAAGAAGCCCTTCGATGTCCCCTTTTTTGAACGCCTCTTCACCGGTCGGATCGGAAGTGACCAGCCGGAACAGCCGGTATTCGTTTTCGCTGGAGACCGCCCGCGCCGCTAGTTTTTCTTCAAGGGCCAAAATTTTGGCTTCTGCGTCCGTATCATTTTTCATCCCAACCCACACCCCAAGCGCCAAATCCAGAGCGCCGCGGGTCTCAAAGATTTGCGCGGCCGTTTTTTGGGCCTCCTTAACCAGGCCCTCCGACTTCAAACCTTCCGCCAGCCTCACGGCGCGGGACAAAAACCCGGCCGCTTCCTCCAAAGAGAAAGTTCCGCTTTGCATGGCTTCAAGGTACGTCCGGAAAAGCTCCCGCCGGACCTTCAAATCCTTCAACAAGGCGATGCTTTCGGTGAAATACCGGCGGCTTTCCGCCAAATCGCCGGAAGCGGCCGCCGTGCGGCCAAATACTCTAAGTAAAGCGCCAATTTCTATCCGCTCCCCCAACCGGGTGGCCACGGCATAGGCGGTTTGAGCAAACCGCCGGGCCCGCTCGAAGTCATTGCGTAAAATCATCAACTCGGCGTACAGCCGGTAGGTCTGGGAAACGAGGCCGGATTCGGGCGCAATGCGCTCGCCCAACTCCACACCTTTTACATACAAATCTTCCGCCCCATCGTAATCCCCCCGTGCGGCTTTGAGTTCGCCGGCGTATTCGTACCAAATGGCCAATTCCCGGGTGGCTCCGGATGCAATTATTTTGGCATACGCCTCATTCAAGTACTTATCCGAGGTAAACCAATCCCCCTTGCAGAAATACGCGTATCCCAAGGAGAGCAAATCCTTCGAAAGATTCAGGTCATCCCCGTGTTCAAGGTCCGAGGCCCGGACGGTCAGGAAGCGCTCGATGGCCGTGTTCCAATCCCCCAAAAGCAAAAGAATTCGACCCTCATTGGCAGCCAGCCAGGCGATTCGCCGGACGTCCCCCAAACGGTGCGCCAATTCCATCCCCTCCGCCAAAACTTCCCGTGCCCGCTGAAAATCGAAGGTGATGAAGTAAACGCCGGCCAGCTTGTTCAAGGCGTCCACGGCTCCGCCCAAATCGGAGGCCCGCCGGAATCCGAAGACTGCCTCCTTCAACTGCTGTTCGGCCTCCTTCAGATTCCCCTGTGAGGTTTCAATCAGGCCGAAAACATACTGGATTTGGGCCGTGTGCCGGTGCTCGCCGGTATTTTTGAAAAATTCATAGGCCTCGGTCGCCTTCTGTCGGGCCCACATGTAATCTCCCACGGCCTGGCCGACCAGCGCTTCCAAGTAGCAAAGATGGGCCCACTCCGCGGTGTGGAAGGCGGGGCGGAATGTGTTGACCAATTCCGCCAATTCCGCCTTGGCCTTTAGATACTCCCTCTTCTCGACTAATACCTCCACCGCTTCCAGTTGACGAATCAAGGCGGTGGCGGGCTGCCTATCGTTGTCCATTCGGTCGATTCGTTTTTTTCAGTTCGCGACTTTTTTTCCGCCGCCGGCCGTTTTGACGGACGCATCGGAAGGCAGGCTCACACGGACGATGTAAAATCCGCCCATCGGTGCCGGCCGAACGATGAATACGCTCTTCAATGGGGCCACGGTCAGGGAACTGCTAGCCGAACTTGTGACGTTGCCGGTGCCGCCTGTTTCGCTGCCACCGTCTGCTTGGTTCCACGGATGCTCCTCCCCCCCACTGCCGCCCGTACCCCAGAGCAACTGGAAGGTGCAAACGAACAAAACCACCGTCACCAGAACCGCCAGCCATTTTTTAAACATAAATCCGCTCCTTGTAAAAATTACAAAACCCAATCAATTTTGACCTTTGCTGAAAGGCCCTCTCCCGCTGTGGCGTACGGGGCGATTGCTTTTCCGTCCTACCCATCTTCAGCAATATATACGCAAGCATGCCAAAACCTTATAACATTAATTTTAACCTTTCGGTTGCAAAAAGCAAGCGGTTTTTTTGCTTCCCCCCGACGAGGCGGCTGGTTCTTTTGAAATAATAATTGTATTGACAGCCGGTTTGCCACTCCTATATTTTTTCAAAGGGGACCCCACCCCCGAAAAGGCAGGATTGGTGCGAAAAAATAAAACCCCGCCCCGGGCGGGCAAGCAGCCAAACGACGCCAACCGTTTTCTGAATCTGGTCGAGGCCTCCGTTCAGAACAAATCCTACAAGGAGGCGCTGGAACAGCTGGATCGGGCGGGTAAAGCAGACCTTATTTCCTCCTCATCCCCGGAACTTTACCGCTACCATTACTTGCGGGGAATGGCTCTTTTCTGGCTGGGGGATCACCGAACGGCTTGGAATGAAGTGCAGGAGGCCTTGCGAGCTTTCAAACGCATCCATCGGCCGATTGTCCTGCCGGAATCAACCGAGCTTCCCGCCTTTGTCGCCCGGAATCTAAACCAGCTGCGAAACATGGAACTGGCGCTTTTGGAGGCCCTGGAAGGCCCCGGCCTCGATGAAAACAGTCACAAGAAGCAAGAGCTGGAACGTCGGATTTCAGAAATTTCCGCCTCCCTTGAATACCTGGCCCCCCTGGCCAAGCTCCATCAACTGGCCGGCAGCGTCCTTAGGCATTTGGGAAAACTCTCCGAATCAGTGAATCATCTGGAATGGGCCGCCACTGGTTTCCGGTTGTCGCGGGATTGGGGATCGCTGGCCGAAACCCTGAACCGTATGGCCTTAATCCACATTGCCCAAGGAGAACTGGGGCAGGCCATTCAAATTTTGGAACAGGCCAGAACTTGCAGTTTGAAGGCCAAAAATCAGTACTTTGAAATGATCTTACGTTCCAACGTGGCGCTTTGCCAACTGTTGACCGGGAATTGGAAACTTCCGTTGGCTTCCTTGCCCGATGTCTTGGCGGAGACCAAAAAGGAAGGGGACTTTCCCCGTTATGCCACCACCCTGCTTTTGTGGGGTTCGGCCAATCTTTTGTCGGGACGCCTAAAAGAGAGCCGCAAGACCTTCCTTTCGGCGCTGCAGATCTGCGTCGAGAAGAATCTGGTCGGGGTTTCAAAATACGGCCACGGCTACCTGGCCGACCTTTGCATGGCCGAGGGACGCTTGGAGGAGGCGGAGGAACATCTAAAAACCGTTGTCGAAATCTCGCAACAGGTCTCTCCCCATGGGGAAAACATGGCCGAACTCTGGGTGAAATTCGGCGAGCTGTATCTGGCGCGGGGGGAATTCCGGCAGGCCTTGAATGCCTATCGCACCGGCCAGGACTATTTGTCCCAGCGTCCTGAAAAACTGGTGGAAGGGGAACTGCGGCGGGGGATGGGGATCTGCCATCTCAAGCTGGAGCAATTTCGGCCGGCGCAGAAGGATTTCAAAAACGCCTTTGAAATCTTCGAATCCTGCGGCAACGAGTGGGAGCTGGCCAAAACGGCGGTGCTGGCGGCCGAAAACGGCGCCTTTGCCGCTGCCGAGATTTACCCCAAGCTGGTTTGGGCCAAGGAAATTTTTAAAAAACTGGAGTATTCGACCTGGCGGAAGAGAGTCCAGCTTCTTTTGGAGCACGGGGAGGAAAAACCGTCCAATGTCCCTTTCCGGGTGGCCCACCGGCTGGCCGAAAAAGAAGAGATTGCCAAAGCCCTGGCAGAAACGAACGGCAACATTTCCCAGGCCGCAAAAAAACTGGGGCTTTTGCGCCAGTCGTTGCAGTACAAGATTAAACAGTACAAAATAGACGCCTGACCCCCCTGCAAAAATTTTTGCACTTAGTGCAAAATTTTTTGCGTTGCCAGCCCTCCAAAACCAACCTTCCTTACGGGTGTATATGGGTTGCTCACATATCAAAAAACGGTGCGTATTGTTAAATAGAAGCGGGCCTCCCCACGGCCAGGAAGTGGAGGATTTATGCGCGTGACTTATGGTTTACTCGTTGCCGTTTTATTCGGTTTAACCTCCCCGGCCTTTCCCCTGCCAAAAAGCAGGCCCCTCGAACCTGCTCCCTCAAACCGGCACCCGGCCAAAACCCAAACCGTCCCTTTTACTCCCGTTGTGGTGGATGACGAAATAATTCGGGAGAAGAGTTATACCGAACCGTTCGATGGCTACCGTTATCTCGGCCCCGGCCAAATCGACCAAGCCGCTTCTCCCTACGTGGACGTGCGGGTCGGCATTCCGGAAACCCCCGGCGGCAACAACCATATGCGTCGTCAGGTCGCCTTGAGCCCCACCGGCGCCGTGCATATGGCGTACGGGGTTGTTAATGGCTACACTTCCCCCGATTCAGTCATTAACTATCTGTATTTCTATAACGCCTATAACTGCTCCGGTTCGGGGGCTTTGGAGTTCGGCAGCCTGGATAAACCATTGACCGCTCCCGGCCCTCCCAGCGACCCGCGCCCCCGGTATATGAATCAGGGGGGACTTTTTATTCAGCCGGACTCCAACATTCCCATCATATATGGCAACCGCTACATCCTGCGCACCGAAACTCCACCGTCGGCGGATGTCTCCCGGCGTGGTGCAGCCATAATGCGGGACAGCGCCGAATGTTTTGGAATCTTCTCCATGGATACCGCTTTGGTCCCCAATAATAGTCCAGCGATAGCCGTGCACTGGGTAATGTATCCTTTGAACGAAAGCACCTGGGTGGCTACCTGCCGGCCCAGCAGTAATCCTTCTGACGTTGGCTGGAGTTATACAACGGATAGGGGGAAAAGCTGGACCGCCGTTTCCGCTTTGCCCATAACCAGCCCCTGGTTCAACTCGGTTGAGATAACCGGGCGGGGCAACACCGTTTATGTGGTGTCGATGGCCGACCCCAATGACCCAAATGCTTTCACGACTACCGAACGCCCCTGCTATTTAAAAGGCACCTACAATCCGGCCACAGGGGCCTTGACTTGGGGCACCATCACCGACATTACCGGCGATTTTGAACTCCCCGTTTTTTTGGGCAATATGATTGATATCTCGGCCATAATGGTGGGTGATGTCTTGCACGTTTTATGGACCGATTGGAATAACTTTCTGGGTGCCGGCGGTCCCGGCCCCGGCGGCCACGTGCATCATGCCGCCGTTTTACCCAACGGAACCGTGCAGGGGCCGCACAAAATAACGGACATCAATATCGACGGCCGCCTGCCGGACCGTTCCTATACCCTCTTCGGCCTTGCTTTGGAGGTTTGGCCGATGGTATCCCTTTCGTACGACTCCACCAGAAATCTGCTTTTCGCTCTTTGGTCGGCACCGCCGGATGATGGCAATTATGGCTGGGCTGACTATGAAGCCACTCTAAGTTTGGCCTGCTATGACATCTTTATGGCCGCTTCTCCCAATAACGGCCGCGCTTGGGATCAGGCACGCAACGTCACCCAAACCAATAACCCTGGCTGCGACGGCTCACCGGGCAATCCCTGCCATCACGAAGATTATTTCAAAACGGCCGCCATCGCCAACGATACTGTGTGGGTAACGGCGATGGTTCAGCGCTATCCAGGATTTCAGGAGATAGCCGTTCGTTCCGGCATTACCCCAGACCCCGGGCCGTTCACGGAACAGTACGACGTCTTCCGGCTTTACAAAGTTCCAGCACCCGTTCCCTGTGGCGGCTATGGTGATTTGCGAGGTGATTTGGGAACACCTCCGGGAGACACAACCAAATTTTACCAAATCCAACTCCAGCCGCGGGGCGGGACAAAGAGTTTCCCATTGAGACTATCCAACATTACTTGTTACGACTACTACCTTGACAGTGTAATCCTGGACGCCGGATTGAACGATGGACATCTGGTTGTAACTACCAATGCAGTCCCCGGCACTCTTGTTCCAGTTGGCGGCCATTACGACTTTCAAGTATTAATGAATACGGACAGCGTGGGTTCTGCCAATATTGGCGCGCGCAGTGGCAACCTGTTGGCCTATATCCGCTCTGCTTCACCTCCGGGAAGCACCAAAACGTTGCCCATCAACATAACTGTCTATATCGTTCCAACGCTTTGCTTCAACCGGAAAACCGTCATTCATTCTGCTTCCAATCGTACGGAAGTCGGCAATCAAGGTTCCATCAAGGATCAAGGTGGATTGGGTATGTACTATCCGGTCAACGGCCACGACAACTTCTATGACGGTGGGGTCTGGATTGCCAATTCCGCCTTGAACGCTCCCAACTGTGCCTCCGGCCCGCGCAAAGTCACCCGGCAGCTTTTTGGCGACAAGTTCTTGCGTTGTGTGGCGGATGGCGTTCTCGATTCTGTTCAGGGGACCGGCCCCTATTACAATCTCTTCCTCAAATCAGTGGGCACCGATCTTCAGGATACGACTTTGGTCTGGCAGAGCATTTGGGAGCAGTCCACTCATCCCGATTCCTCCGACTTTCTGATTCAAACTGCGCGGGTTATTAATGTCAGCAATAACCTCATAGACAGCGTGGCGATGGGAGTTGTTTACGACATCGACGTGAACGCTTGCCCTACTATTTGTCAAAATGTTGGCGGCGACACCACCGTTAACCACCTCGGACGAACTTGGTGGCTGGGCTGGGTGGCCGGTACGGACGTGCTTGTTGATACTTGCACACCGGGAGCTTTTGCTTATGGCTTTGTAGTCGTACCGGGCTCCATCGGCAATTTGGGTGACACGGTTCGCCCACGGGGGGCGGTTGTGTATGAGCAGGATGGTTTCAGTTACGGTATTAGCTGCGCAAACTCAAACGCTGGCGATTCGCTGGCCCAGCGCTATTCTTGGAATCTCGATGTGGCGGTCAGCACCCGTGACCGCGCTTATGACACCTTGACCGGCGTCTGGAAGGATACAACGGCCGCCTGCAAGGCCGGTAACTACTGTCGCATCTGCGGCGGACCGGGCGCATACACCACTGGCCCGCCCTACGAAACCGATATGGGATATTTGGCCATCGCCAAGAAGGTCTATAACTTCCCGGTTAACGCCGGCGCCCAAAACCTGGTCGCCCGCTACGGGCTGGACGGACTGTCGGCCTCCGTGGACACCTTCTTTTCCGGCCCAGGCGAGAGCTACACCATCATCCACGTCGCCACTTCGGGCGGCGGTATGTCCGAATTGTTCAACAATGCCATCAAGGGGATTGACTGGTACGTCAACCACGCCAACCTTCAAGCCGGCACGGCGCAAACCCGATTGCGCGGTGATTTGAACAACGATTATTATTTAAGCCCTGCGGACGTGGTGCTGGAGCTGAATTACGTTTTTCTGCAGGTTGATGTTTATAACGGAGCCGCGATTCCCCTCTGCGTGGCGGATTTGAACAACACCGGAAATTTATCCCCTGCCGATATTGTGCTGCTGTTGAATGGAACTTTCACCGCCGCCGACTGTCCCGGCTGCCTGCGCCCCTGCTTCTAACTCCTGCAAAGGAGCGTTTAACAAAAAAGCCCCTCCGCTTTGAGCGGAGGGGCTTTTTGCTTGGACAAAATTTCAGAAAATCATACCAAGCCAGTCCCGCAAAAACTCAATCCGGCCAATGAGGAGCGAAAGCCGGCCCATCACCGTGTAGCCGAAGGTGGCCCCGAACCCGATCATCAAAAACCAGATGCCCAGTTTGGCCGTTCCGCCAAAAAGCCCCTTATGCTCTTTGGAAAAGAAAAAGTAGGCCAACCCGGAGAGCGAGCCGGCGATAATCAGCAAATTGTTGAAGGCCGTTTGCGAAGCGATGGAAACGAACGGAAAGGGAAATGAGCTGAAAACCAAAACGTTCCCTTTCAACTGCTCGTACATATAGGTCTGTACGGAAAGGGGAATCAGAACCCCCGCCGAAACACCCAAAACTACGGCCATAGACCAGCGGGACAAAACCGCCAGATTCCCCCCCACCAGCCGGAAAAGCATAAAGACCGAAAGTATCAAATTGGAGATGATGAAAATGGTCAGCTCTGTGCTCAATCCCGCACCGGTTACCAAGGCCACCGTCGGGTCCAGCCAGAGCGGCTTGAAGGTATCCCGGAAAAGTAGAATCATCCAGTACCCGTTGGAAACCCCCACCACCACGTGCTCGGCGATTTTGTAGAGGGGGTTATCCTTGTACAGGAAGGAAAAGATGCAGAGGGTAAAGAAAACTGCCAGTGTGGTCCAAATCGCTTGCACCAACGAAGCTTCCGGCATCTTACTTTTTCTCCCGCGTGGCGAAATACGCCACGTTCCCCAGAATCACCAAAATAATGATGGCCAGATGGGCGAACGATTGGATGTCCATCCGCAGAGTCGCTTTGGCGGCCTCCCCCTTGATGCCCACCATCTGTTCGTACTCCGCCGCCCCTTTCAATCCCCCCATTAGAGCGAAAAGCTGGCCGGACTGGTAATAGGTGTAGTAATCGGTGGCCATAACGGCGGTCACTCCCAAAGCCAGCGGAATGTTGTAGCGGCCGTGGGCCGAGCGAATCCAGTAATCGGCCCCGGAAACGGCGGTCATCGAAACAATCATCTTCGTGTCGGAGTAGTTTTTAAGCCCCCGCATCAACGGCAACTCATCGAGCTTCGTGCCGTAGTAGTCGGTGGGGAACGATTTGCGAAAATCCTCCCCCATATTCAAAATTACCGTCTCCGGATACGGCTTGTACCCCAAAAAGACGTAATCCTCGCCATATTTTTTCCCCATTTCGCGGGCAATAAGGGTCAAGTCCTGCTCTGCCTGGGCCACCCCCAATTGAAAAAGGCCGCTGGCCACCACTTTGATGTTTTTCCGAAAAACCTGGCGCAAAAAGGTGTGCGCCATCGGTTGCACCTCCGGAATGGTGGCCGGGTCGTATTCCGGGGCGTAAAAAACGATGTCTCCCGGTTTCAAGGCCTCCACAGCATCGTACAAGGCCCGCACTTCACGGGTGGCCCGGATGGGAAGTCCAATGAAGAAGAAAAAGGGAATGATGATGGCAATGCCGGTGATCAAAAAAATCCAGCGCCGGTCGATTTTCAAAAGCTTTTGGAAAAACTCCTTCACCGTCCCCCTCCCAGCCAAGCCCGTTCAATCCCCAAAACCATCTTAAGCGACAACGAAAGAATGCCGAGCCCGACCCCCACGATGATGGCCCGCTTGGCGGCGGCGTTTGGCACGGCCATAATCCAATCGGCCAAGTCGGAAATCCAGTCCCCCAAGACAAACGGCCCGATAGGCACCCGTCCCAGCATCACCACCACGGCGGTCAAAAGCAACAACGTGGCGATTACGCTGCGCGCCCGGAAGGCCCGGAAAGCGGCCGAGGCAATGAAAAAAGCCAAAAGCGCAAACATGGTCGCCTGCACGGGGGTCAAAACGTAGTTGTACAAATTGAGGAAAAACGACCCCTCCACCCGGTCGCCGGTTCCTAAAAAGGGTCCCAGGTTGACTTTGGCCGGCAAAAACCCAGAAGCCGCCATCATAAAGAAAAAAACGACCAAAATGTAGCTGTAGCCGTATCCGGGCTGCCGTTTGCTGATTTTGGCGAAATGAAGAGAAAGTAACGAAACAATGCCCAGAACCAAAGCCACCGCCCCCACCACCTGCACGGTTTTGTTGAGATTCTGATAAATTAAAGCCGGCAGCTCGTGGGGCACGAAAAACTGCACAGCCATAAAAACGCCGCACACCAGCATAATAAACAAGGGAATTTCTTTTCTCATCGGCTCACTCGTTAATCATAAGTTTCTTGAAAAATCCGAAGAAATGAATTTTGTTTTCCAAAAGAACTGAAACAACACCCAAAACGGAAAGCCCGGCGAAAATAACCTTTCCCCAGTCCTGCCCTTTGATGGAACCGACCTGTTCCGGCTCTTTGGACAAATAGGCCGAAGCGGCGAACAGTTCCTCCCCGATCAACGTGAAGTCGCAGGCCACGATGAAAAAGGACATCTGGATGAGCTGGTCGGTGCCGGCAATTTGGATGGAGCCAGCCTCAAAACCGGTTTCCGCCAGCATCAACGATTCGGCATAGAACTGGCCGAGATAGAAATTGGTGGCCGGCTTTTCCCTAAGCATAATCCCGTTGACCGCCGCCACGTAGGGAAACTGGTCCTGCGCCACGAAAAAAACGTCTTTTTCGTTGTAGGCCTCGGGCCGCCCGGCATTCAGATAAGCCCCTTTGACCACGTCCTGACAGATGGAGAAAACGATCGGGTCGTAGCAGGGAACGATGAGTTTGGTCTGGTACTGCGCCGTTTTTTGCGCCACGCGGCCCAAAACAGAAAAAGCGGCCATCGTGGCCGCCTGGGCGGCGTCCCCCAGCCCGCAGATGTAGAGAATGGGACGACCCATTTCCGTGGCCCGGCCAATCCCTTCGTCAATGGCGTTGATTCCCCCTATCGGCCGGATGTAGAGCTCTTTTTTACCCGCCAGGAATATGTTATAAAGGATGAAAGCGACCACCAAAGCCATCCAGATGAAAATACGGATGTAGGCCGGCTTGGTGTTCCACCAGGAGCCTTGAGGGACCACCGGCCCCGCCACCTCTGATTCCGCAAAACTGCTGTCCAAGGCATACGCGCGGATTTTGAAGTAATACGGCCGACCGTTCTTCAAACCATCCTTGGCCGTAGCCGAGGTGGCCCCAAAGGAGGCCGTTCCGATCGGAACAAAGGGGGAATCGACAGCGGGAGCGGTCAGAATCTGATAACCGATGACCGGATTGGCAGCCCGGGTCTCGTCCGGTGAAGGTTTCCAATTCAAATCCACTTGGTTGCCGGCATCATCGGGAGCATCGATGGCTTCAAGGTCGGAAACCGGTGCGGGCGGCGTTTGGGCGGGTGTCGATATAAATAAAAAAAGGAAAACCAGTGCCCCGAGTAGTAGTGGTTTTCGCATCAGCCGAGCCAATGTAACCAATCCCGCAGCAAAAAGTCAATACGCCCGATGAGCAGGGACATCCGCGACATCACGGTCAGTCCGAAGGCCGCCCCAAAGGTGACCATCAAAAACCAGATGCCAACTTTGGCCGCCCCGCCGAAGACCCCCTTGTGCTCCTTGGAAAAGAAGAAATAGATGACGCCGGTCAAAATGCCGACCACCAAAACGACATTGGTGAGCGATTGCCCAAGGGAAGCGGCCAGATTCAGGCTGCCGTCCGCGTATTGAGGCGCCCAGAGGGGCAAAATCGATTCCTTGATTTGCTTCATGATGTTGGTTTGCAGTTCGCCGATAAGGCGCAACCCGGCGATGGAACCGATCACAAAAGCCAGCGGCCAGCGGGAAATCCAGCCAATTTTCGGCAAAAGACGCATCAACATCATTACTCCCAGCCCTGCTGCAATCAGATTGAACCACTGCCCCGAGGCCAAACTGCCCGTCTGCCGGTAATAGGCCAAAGCCGAATCGGTCAGTTCGCCGGTCAAGCCGATTTTATCGGTCAATTGAGGGAGCAAACTTTGATAAAAAATCGAAACGAACCAGTATCCGGCCGAAACGCCGATGAAAACCGATTCGCAGAACTTATAAATCGGGTTGTCCTTGTAAACGAAGGACATAATTCCCAAGGTGAGGATACCGGCAATCGTTATGGAGACCATTTCCGGCATTACTTCTTCCTCCGGGAGACAAAAAAGGCAATGTTTCCTAAAATTACGAAAAGCATGACAATAAGATGGGACACGGATTGAGCCCCCATGAACGAAATTCCCTTCCCCGGCTGGTTGGAAACTGTTTCATACTCGGCCGCCCCCTTCATCCCGGCCAAAAGCCCCAAAAGCTGCCCGCTGCGGAAATAGGGGTAATTTTCCGGCGCCTGCACGGCCGTGTTGCCGGCGATCATTTTCGACCCGGAGCGGTCCACGCAGAACTGCACCCATTCCCGCGTTCCGGGAAAGCCGGAGGAAAAATTGATGACGAAATCGAAGTTCTTGTAATTTTTGACCCCCTGCATAATCGGCAGAGAAACGGTCGCGTTTCCTTTATAATCGGAAGGAAATGTTCCCGGAAGGTCCGAATTCATTTTCTGAATGACGACGTCCTCCCCCGCCATAAACCCCAGATTGGCGTAATCCACTCCGTACTCCAGTTTCTTGTCAGCAAAGCGGGGATCCTTGAGAGCGGAGGCCAAGGCCTTTTCCGCCTGCTGCGGCCCCTGCGGCCAGAGACCGATCACCACCAGCTTGCAGTTTTTGGTGAAAAGCTGCTTGAAAGTCGCCTCGGCCATCGGTTGCAACTCGGGGGAGGAAGGAGGATCGAAATCAAAAGAGAGAAGCACTTTCGACCCGGCCGGCAGGTTCTCAATCGCCTCGTAATACGCCTGACCTTCCGGTGAAACCGGAATCGGCTGGCGAATGGTGTAAAAAAGTGGTACGGCCAGAGCCAGAAAGATAAACGCGAAGATGATCCGCCGGTCCAAAAGGGCGAACTTCTCCCAGAAATTCACGCCTCTCCCCCTAAATGGGAACGCTCGATCCCCAAAATCAGCCGGAGCGAAGTGGAAATAATTCCCAAGGCAATGCCGATTTGAATCGCCCGCTGGCCGGCCACCTGCGGGACGTTCCGCACCCAGTCGGCGATTTCGGAAACCTGCCATCCTTGCGGCAGCCAGCCGAAGATGACGTTGCCGACTGGCACGCTTCCCAACATTACCACAAAGCCGGCCAACAAAAGCAAAGTGGCCTGAAAGCTTCGCGCCCGGAAAGCCCGAAACGATGCCGAAGCGATGAAAAAAGCTAACGTCGCGAACATCGTTGAGGAAAGCGGGGCATAGACGTAGGTGTAAAACCAGTCAAAGGAAGTGCCGGGATATTGAAACTTGCGGGCATGCTCGATGTAGCTGTCCCCCGTCGGGCGACCTTCCCAAACGGGAAAGAAAAACCCGGCAATGGAAATGGCCAAAAAGGAAAAGACAATAATCCCCGAATATCCCCAACCCTTTTCCTTTTTGTATATTTTGTCCAGCGAAACTTTCAAAAGGTTCAAAATCCCCAGCCAGATGGCAAATGCCTTGATCACCTGAATCCAGGAAGCGGCAATATTTTCCAGTGAAAAAAACGGCTCGTGCGGAATAAAAAAACGGATGATGAAAATAAGCCCGACCACGCTGGTGATGAAAAGGGGAATTTCCCGCCGCATCACCGCACCAGAAAGAAGTTGGTGTAGGTGGTCACCCAATCGGCCGGGAAAAGCCCGGCGGACTTAAGAGTGGCCAGAAGCGCCCCTATAGAAATGGCCGCCATGGTCACAAATTTCCCGACGTCCTGCCCTTTGAGCGATCCCAAAAGGCGCGGCTCCTTGGACAAATAGGCCGAGGCGGCGAAAAGCTCTTCGCCAATGAGCGTATAGTCGCAGGCCACTACAAAGAAGGGCAACTGCGCCGGCTGGGCCGTCCCGGCAATCTGGATGGCGCCGATGGAATTGCCGGTCTCGGCAAATATAAGCGACTCGGCGAAAAAGGCCCCTTGATAGAAAACGGCCGCTGGGCGATCTCGGAGCATCATCCCGTCCACCGCGGCGGCAAAACCGAACTGATCTTCCGTGATGTAGTGAATGTCATCCTCCCGGTAGGCGTCCGGCCTTCCGGCTTTTAGAAACGCTTCCTTGACCACTTCCCGGCAGCTCACCATCACCATCGAACGGGTGTTGGGAACCTCCAACCGGGTTTCGTACTCCGCCGCAAGCCGGGCCACCCGACCCAAAAGCAGAACGGCGGCGATGGTCTGGACATTATCCATATCCTGCCGGCCGGGGATATAGACGATTTTCTTCCCCATCTCCGTCGCCCGACCCACGGCGTTGTCCACCTCTTCCAGCCCGGCGATTTTGCGGATGTAAAGTTCCCTTCCGGATTGGGCCTTATAGACGAAATATATAATGGCGGAAACCAGGATGATAACCGCCAAAAGTGCGTTTCCCCGCTCGGTGTTGAACCACTGGGCTTTCGACTGCGCCGGGCCGCCGGTTTCCGACTCGGCAAAAGCCCCATCTGGGCCCAAAACCCGGACTCGGTAATAGTAATCCACTCCATTTTCAGGCACGTGGTCGGTAAAAAGGGTGTCCCCTTTGGCGGCCGTTCCGACTGGCTCAAACGCCCCATCTGGGGATGTGCCCCGCAAAATCTGATACCCCTCTACGGCTTTATCCCCCTTGGTGTCAGAAAAGGAGGGTTTCCAGATGACCAAAAGACTGGTCCCCTTGTCGTTGGGGGCGTCTTTGGTCCGAACATCCAACGGCGGCAAAAGCTCCTGCCCCGCTGCACTGGCGGCAAGGAGAAAAACCAGAACGATTGTGCAATAGACCGCTTTGTCGTTCATACCAAAAAGAAAAGCCACCCAAACAGGTGGCGACCAACTTCATTCTGGCTGCCGCTTTCGTGGGGTGAAAGCTTCAACCGTTTTGTCTGTTTCTGTCTCAAACGCCTCCCCAGCGGTGTTTCATTTTGCGGTCAAAAAATACCCGCCCGCCGTATGGCTGTCAAGGAAAACTTTGAAGGAAAAAGGGCTTTTGTGAGGAATTTTGCGCGAAAGAAATCTATCCTTCAATCATTTCCACGTTGGCGCGGGGGACGACGGCCCGCTTTCCATCTTCAAACTCCACCTCCAAGACCCGGGCGTGCGATTCTGACTCTAGCTTCTGCAACGGCACCGGAAGCCCGGCCACTTTCCCCAGCCGTCCAAAGTAGGGGGAGCGGATAACCCGCACCGGCGAACCGACCGAAAGTCCTTCCTGCTCGAACTGCTCTTCCTTCGTTTTTGCGGTTTTTTGCTCAAGTGGAATGATAACCTCCGGCCGAATGACCCCCGCCCGAATCTGCGTGGCGCCGTTGGCCAAAGCCAGCTTTCCTTCAAACTGTTTGAACAAATTGAAGGTCTTTTCCGCCATGTCAATCTGCCCGAACCCTTCCGTCACCACCAGCGTAATCCCCAGCTCCTCCGAGCCAGTGATGGCCACTCCCAAATCGTACCCCAGAAAGTCCCGCAGATCCTTGTCATCGAACCCTCCGACCACCACCGCCGCGGCATTGACTGAAATAGCTTTGCGCAAGGCGGCGGCGGTGACCAAAGAACCGCCCACGAGGATTTTTCCCTTGCAGTCAGAATCGATCAAGCCATCGAACAAAACCGTCTTGCGGTCAGGGACCACCACTTTCAACTCGCCGTGCGTCTCCCCGGAAATGCCGAAAATCCCTTGCACAAAAGCGCCGGCGGCCCGTATGGCCACCCCTTCCCTGGGGAAAACTTCCACTACCTCGCCGGGTAAATAGGCCTTCACTTCAACCGGCATCGGCTGCCCGCGCAAAAGCACTTGCCCGGTGACCGAGGAGATGTTTTCAATTGTGCCGGTGATTTTCGATTTACATTCTGATTTGAAAAACCCGAAAAAGCTCTTGGCCGCGGCGATGACCTCTCCTTCCTTCACCGCATCCCCGGCCTTTTTGAGCATATGCTCGGGCACATCGGCGGGCGCCAACCCCAGAATGTTGGCCACGTTCACAGGCTCAACCGGCCCGGGCAAATGGGTGCGCGCCACCACCGTATCTGGAGCCATCTGATCGCCGACTTTGACCAAAACCTCCCCCTTGAGCGGCAGAATCCGCTTCTTGGTGATGACCAGATGGTCGGTTACTTTAAGTCCGGGTGTGTATGCGTGTCCCATAAGCAATTCTATATAACTTCAGCACTCAAGATCCTGCTTGAGCTGCACCATTGGCCGGCTGACATACGCCAAGCGAAGGGCGACAATTTACCTCTTTCTCTTTCCGCGTCAAGTGAAGGGAACATGGTTGGTGAATAGAGATCCTTTACAACCTCCTCCCCATTATTTATTCTCACTTGCCAAAAGGAGTAACTATGACTGAAAAAGAAGTCCTGCTCAAACAGCTCGATACCATCCGCAGTTGGACGTTGGCTTGCATTGGCGATTTTACCGAAAAGGAGGCCCAAAAAGTGGCCGAACCGATTCGCACGAGCTTGGTCTGGACGCTCGGGCACCTGGCCGTCATTGATAACGCCGCCTTAAAACTTTTCTTTGGCCAATCCCTTCTGGATGAAAACTTCGTCCCCAAGTTCAAAACCGGCTCCGACCCCTTGGCGGTTGACGGCGTTACGAAGGACGAAGTGCTGAAAAAAATGGCCGCCGTGCGCAAGGCCCTGCGCAGCAAACTGGCCAAAATCCGGTCGGCCGACCTAAACAAAAAACCAAAAGAGAAATCGCCGTTTTACAAAAACCTGCGGGACGCCCTGCACACCCTGCCCCTGCACGAGGGATATCACACCGGCAAAATCGGCACCCTCCGCCGCTTTCTCGGCAAACCGACACTGTTTGGATAATCCAAGGGGAAATTCTAACCCCTCTTCTCAATAGGGGTGGTTTGCATTATGGTTATGCAAACCCCGGGTAAACACTTCGATGCCTCGAATGATTTTCCCTTGACGAAAAACCTCTTCCACTGTATTTAACCACGGATGCTGGGAATCACAAAAATACTCGTAACCGTTTCGCTTCTTCTATTCATTTTATTCCTAAACGTTCGCTCCAACCAGCTCGAAGAAATACCTCTCGATTCCTGGGTCTATCCGGTCATCGATGAACTGCACTTTCAGGGCTTTTTCCCAAACCTCTTCGTTGCCGACAAACCCTACACTCGTGGCGAAATCTCTTCATACCTTGCCATGGCAAGACAAGGTTTGGAGAGCGACACATGGAACTTAAGACCTCATCAGCAATGGCTTTTTCAGAGATTAATTGATGAATTCAAACTGGAATTGGCGCCAAAAGAAAACCAGAACATAATTTCCCCCTCTCTGGTCTTCCGCTGGGGTTCCGCATTCAATCTCAAATCCGATTTTCACAAAGAGGCCCAACCGTTCCACAAACCAGTTTTCAATGCCTTTCTGGGCGGAGAGGTGGATAACGATTTATATTTCCGTAGCCGAATCCGGGTGGAAAATCATGTGAGCCAAAATTCTTCTGTCCGTGCTCGCTCCTGGACGCACAACGATTTGGGCGGCACATTGGATGATACTTATTTGAAGTACCGCCACAAATACTTCGGCTTGATTTTCGGCCGTCAACGCCTGCAGTGGGGCCCCGGATTTGCCGAAGTGGATTTGATTTCTCCCAATCCGCCACCATTCGATATGATCCGATTGACTACCGGCTACAAAGCGCTTCGTTTTCAGTTTTTCTTCACCCGATTGGACGATGCTATAAACCCGTCGACGCCGTTCGACACGGTCTCCCGTTACTTCTCAGCCCACCGGTTCGGGATTCAACCCTGGCGCTGGCTGCAATTAAATCTGTCGGAAGTGGTGCTTTATGGTGGGCCTGACCGGAAGCTCGAATGGTACTATTTAATGCCCTTCGTCCCCTTCTATGGCGAGCAATACAACAATTTCAAAGACGATAATCCGCTTTGGGCTATTGACTGGACTTTAACTCCGTTTAAAAATCTCGCCCACTATGGTGAATTTCTTATCGACGATTTCCAAATCGATTGTGTCACCGGTGATTGTTCCGAGCCGCAGCAAATCGGTGTTCGGCTCGGTTTTTTCGCAAGCTCTCTCGGCCCGTATAAAAACAATTTCCTGAATCTGGAGTACAGCCGCATCAATAATTACGTCTACGGGCAGAATCGGTATTACAATTTATATCTTTATCACAACGTCCCCATCGGTGCCCCCCTGGGGCCAAGCGGCGATTACGTTCTTTTGCGCTACCGGCAATATTTCAGCAGGAATTTTGACGCCGGTTTTTCTGCCGAATACCGCCGCAAGGGGCAGGACAGCATCGCCGTTCAGACTGTCAAAGTTCCCTTCTCCGAATTTCCCTTAGGGGTGGTGGAAAAAACCCTGACTTTTAAGTTCTCCGCGGCTTACCAATACAAAGCCAATCTTTTCGCCCGGCTCGATTTCGGCACCAAAAACCGGGACAATGTGGGCAACATTTCCGGCGCCGCCAGCCGCGATCGTTTCGTAAGCTTGCAGTTGGGTTACAATTTCTGGTGGGAAAGCCGGTATTAAATGCCATGTTTTCCCTTTTGGCCCCGGCTAAAATCAACCTTTATTTAAAAGTCCTTTACAAACGCCCCGACGGCTTCCACGAAATCGATACGGTAATGCAGGCTATTTCCCTCTTCGACCGTCTGACCTTTTATTCCGATTCCAAAATCCGTGTCCTGACCAAAGGTTGTCGCATTCCCCAAAAAAATAACCTCGTTACCAAAGCCCTTCTTCTGCTTCGGGAATACACCGGCATCAAAAAGGGAATCCGCGTAGTCATTGACAAAAAAATCCCCGTGGCCGCCGGCTTGGGGGGCGGCAGCTCGGATGCCGCTACAGCTTTGCTGGGAGCCTGCCACCTTTGGCGGCTTCCGTTGAGCATTTCAGAACTTTCCCACCTGGGCGCACAGGTTGGTTCCGATGTTCCCTTTTTCTTAACCTCCGGCCAGGCCCGTGCCCGCGGCCGGGGTGAACAGCTCACCAAAATAACCCTCCGCACCGATTATTGGATAGCCCTCGCCTGTCCCCATTTATCCGTTTCCACCCCTTGGGCCTACCAGGCGCTTAATTTAAGCTTGACAAGCAGTAATAGCAGGAGTAACTTTTTGGCAACGGAAATAAAAAGTGGCGTTGGAGAAGACCCTCGACGATTCCCGCTCGCACTTCCCTTCTCCAATGACTTGGAAGCACCAGTGGTGCGGCGTTTTCCCGAAGTGGAAGAGATAAAGAAAGCTCTCTTGGAGGCTGGGTTCGGGCCGGTATTGATGTCCGGCTCCGGGCCAGTGGTCTGGGCGGCTTTCCCAAAAAACTCGGCAGGAGAAGAGCTAGCCGAACATATAAAAAGGAAGCACGCGATGCTTTTGAAAGCGATGGGACTGTCGGGCCTTTCACCCCGGCCTAAGTTTTTCATTGTCCGTCCGCTGGCCGCCTGCACAACCGTTTCCGTAGGAGGCCGGCCGGCCTGAAAGGGGAGGCGAAATGGAAATCACCGACGTTCGGATTATTGTTAAAGACGAGCCGAAGCTAAAAGGGTTCGCCAACGTCACCTTTGACAATGCCTTTATTGTCCGAGGAATGAAAATAATTTCCGGCCAAACCGGTTATTTCATTTCCATGCCCTCCCGCAGACGCACGGACGGCACCTATCAGGAAATCGCCCACCCTATTACCCCGGAATTTCGCAAGCATGTGGAGGAAGAGATCTTGAAAGCCTATCAAACTGCCTTGACCAACCAAAAAAATCTGCCGGACGGACTCCCGCCCACTAAATAATCGGGTAATTCCAAACACCCTCAATTTCTTCGATACACCAAACAAAAGTATTTCTTTGCGCGGGCTTTTCCTTTGATTCTCTTGCCCGCCGCGCCTCCCCGCCATACTTTCCCCTTTCCGGCCAAAGCCGGGCCATATGGCCAAAATCTTTCTCAAAAAAAACGAAGAGCGCCGCTTAAGAAAGGGACATCTGTGGGTTTTCTCCAACGAAATCGAAAAAGCAGAGGGCGTATCGAACGGCGGTCTGGCTGAAATTTTTGACTCCTCTGGCCGCTTTTTGGCCGTCGGCTACTATAATCCAAAGACCCTGATTGCTGCCCGCATTTTGAGCTTTGAACCCGACCCCATCGGCCCTAACTTTTTCCGTCGCCGTCTCGAGGCGGCCTTAAACTTCCCGCCGCGGCAGGTTCCGGGACAGGAGGCCTGCCGCCTCGTATACAGCGAATCAGACTTTCTCCCCGGGCTTGTAGTCGACCGCTATGGCGATTATCTAACCGTTCAGGTATTGACTTTGGGAATGGAGAAACTCAAAAACGACTGGCTGCCTGTTCTTCTGGAAAAAGTTGACCCCCAAGGTATCCTTTGGGTTTGCGACTCGCCTCTGCGCCAACTGGAGGGTCTTCCACTGATTCGCGAGGTCTTTTCGGGCGAAGTTCCCGATACGGTGGAAATTAGGGAGGGGAAACTGGATTTCTGTATCGACTTGAAAAAAGGCCAGAAGACCGGCTTCTTTTTGGACCAAAAGGAAAACCGAAAGAAACTGGCCCAATGGGTAAAGGGAAAGAGGGTCCTGGACCTCTTCTGTTATACCGGCGCCTGGGGGCTTTCTGCCTTGCACAATGGCGCCGTCGAAGTTGCGGCCGTGGACGAATCCCAGCCGGCCCTGGATTTGGGGTACGAAAATGCGCTGCTAAACCGAATGGAAACCAAAATCCGCTTCGAAAAAGCGGATGCCTTTGCTTACTTGGCAAGTCCGCCGCCCAATGATAAGAAATTTGACGTGATTATTTTAGACCCCCCCGCTTTGATAAAAAGCAAAAAAAATTTCGAGGAGGGAAAGAAGGGATATTTTACTTTGAACCGCCGCGCCTTGGACTGGCTTGCCCCCGGCGGAATTTTGGCCACTTGCAGCTGTTCTTTTCATATGGACAAACAAACCCTTTGGGAATTGGTAAACGTGGCCGCCTTGAAGGCCGGCCGTAAACTGCGTCTGGTCGACTACGGAACCCAGGCCCCCGACCATCCCATTCTGGCGGCGATGCCCGAAACCGAGTATCTGAAATGTTTCGTCTTCCACGTACTGTAAAACTGCCGGCTACAGCCGCCGTCTTCGACTGCGGCACCAACAGCGTCTTGCTTTTGGTCGCCTGTATGCAGTCAAACGGCCAAGTGGTTCCCCTTTATCAAGCCATCGCCGCCCCCCGCTTGGGAGAAGGATTGACCGGCGGCGGAAAATTGAAGCGCCAAGCGGTAGCCCGGACGCTTGCGGCCTTGAAAAAGATGAAAAAAGAAGCACTTCGCTTCCAGCCTGATCTTTTCTTGGGCCTCGGCACAAACATTTTCCGACGCGCCCGGGATGGCCGCGCCGCCGCCCGGCATTTCGAAAAGGAACTCGGTTTCCCGTTGCGGATTCTATCCGCACCGGAAGAAGCCCGCCTCGAGTTTCTGGGGGCAAGTCCCGGTTTGCATGAAAAATCTAAAATCGTCGTAGTAGATGTCGGCGGTGGTTCAAGCGAAATCATCTGGGGTCGAGGCAGAAAAATCACCAGGAAAGTTTCCCTCGAAATTGGGGCAGTTCGCTTGCAGGAAAAGTTCTCTCGTATGAACACATATGATGAGGAAGCATTGGACAACCTGCGGCACGAGGCCGCCAAAAAAGTTTCCAAACTCAAATCCAAAAAAAAATATCAGTTGGCCGTTATAACCGGCGGCACGGCAACCATGCTCGCCGCCTGTTCGCTCGGCCTGAAAAAATACAAGGGGGAAAAAGTCCACGGTTTTCAAACCACCCCCCAAAAACTGAGGGAGCAGCTTGAAAAACTGGCCCGGCTTTCTTTACGGCGGCGAAAAAAGGCGCTTTCCTTTGACCCAGCCCGCGCCGACATCATCGTTCCCGGAGGCATAATTCTTTTGGAAATTCTGAAACGACTGGGTATAAGAAAAATTGTCATTTCGGACCACGGCCTTCGTTGGGGCGCGGTCTACGCCTATTTTTCTTGACAACTTTCACCGCTTGGGACTAACTTTGCCGCGTGAAGCGAGTCGGTCCTGTGCTTTTGTTTCTTTTTTTCTCCTCTTCGGCTTTTGGCTTCCGTTTAACCGGCCATTTTCAAAGCGCCTACTACTTCTTTCAGGATAAAACTGAAACCGACTCTTCCTTAAATCATATCCGCCAGTACCAAACCCTTTCCCTTCTGGCCGCCGATTTCGGCCGGGTGGGGCAATCAAAGGGGTTTGAACTCGGCACAACCGTGCGCTTGCGGTCCGATTTTCTGCGCGGCCCGCAAAAAAACCTCCAGCCTAATTTTTACAATCTCTATTTGGGCTACGAACGCTTGTTTGGAAAACTCGATTGGCGCTTCGGCCGTCAGTTCGTGGCCTTTCCGACGGTCGGAACCAATATGGACGGCATTTTCACCCGCTTGCGGCCGATCCGGAGAATAGAGCTTGCCGGCTTCTACGGCGCTTCTGTTAACCAGATTTTTCCCGACCGGTTGGGGCCGGTGAAGGAAAATCAAACCTGGGGCACCTCTATGGCGGTTTCAACCTTCCCCTATTTCAAACTCAAGGCCGGCTGGGGAGCTCGGTTTTTTGGCGGGCAAAACCGCTTTCGCGGCGGCTTTGGTGAAATCTCCTATCTCTATAAGACTTGGACGCTCTACGGCAAGGCTGTCTATGACCGCCGCACGCAACAGTTGGTACGCGGCATTATTCGGCTGACGCTTCCGCGCATGAAAAACCTCTCCACACAATTGGAGGCCGCCAATTACAAGCCGATTTTCTATCAACACTCGGTTTTTTCCCGCCTGCCGGCCGAGCGCTACACGGACCTGCGCGCGGCTTTCGATTATCCGCTTTCCGAACGGCTGGGGCTTCAGGTTGAGCCGGGATTGATTGTCTACGAGGATGAATCTGGTTACCGGGTTGACGTCGCCCTGCGGGCGGATGGCGTCTCCTTCGGCTACCGCCGTGCGGGCGGCCTCGGACGAAGCTACGACGGTGTATTCTCGAATATTGTCTATCAAAAGGGCCCGCTGGCCTTCACCGGTGCGCTCGATTTATCCCAATTTCGGTTGGTTCCGGACTTGGCGGATTCTCTTTCGGACGAAGAATCCCGCGTCGCCAATCTGCTTATTGGCGTGGGCTGGCAGCCAGTGCGGACCTTTCTTATCGAAGCCCTCTATCAAGTGCTCTCCAATCCCGACTTCCGCTACGACAACCGGCTCTTTCTCCGCGCCCGCTGGCGGTTTGAGGTGAAGAAGTGAAGTGGCTCCGATCGCTGACGTTCGGCCTTTTTGCTGTGGCCACTGCGGTTGCCTGTTTCAGCTGGCTCGGGGTCGAAGCCAAATTTATCTTGCCGGCTTCCTCAATTATTTTCAACCACAAAAAGCATGCCCGGGAATTCAATTTGGATTGCAGCCATTGCCACGCCGCCGCCGAAAGCGAAAAAGCCGCCGATTTGCTTTTGCCTGAAGAGGAACTTTGTTTGACCTGCCACAACGGCCAGGTCGCTTCCAAGGAATGTGCCCTCTGCCATCGGGATGTGAAGGATATTAAAACCTACCCGCTGCACGAACGCAAAACCATCTTTTCGCACAAGCGGCATGTCGAGCAGAATATCGACTGTTTGACCTGCCACCCTGGCTCAGACGCCAAGGAGGTCTTAACTGCCGCCCAGATGCCGGAAATGCAGACCTGCTTTGCCTGCCACGACGGCGCCTCCCAAAGCTCCCAGTGCGAACTTTGCCATTCGGACGCCAAAACGCTCCGTCGTTTGATGCACCCCGCTGGCTTTTTACACGCCCATAAATTCGCCGCCGGTCTGGATGCTACGGCCTGCGCCCCCTGCCACCGGCAGGAAGAAAGCTGTCTTTCCTGCCACCGGGGCAACAACTTGCTCGGCTCTACCCACCCGGTCAATTATTTGTACTCCCACCCTTTGGACGTGAAAGCCAAACGGGCCGACTGCCAGAGTTGTCATGAAGTCGAAAGTTTTTGCGTTTCCTGCCACAAGGCGGAGGCGGTCCAGCCCCTTTCCCATTCGGCGTTCAATTGGACCGTATCCGTGGCCGGAACGCCTTCCCGCCATGCCATCGAGGCCCGGCGGGATGCCGAATACTGCCTTTCCTGCCACCAGTCGGATGAACCCACCTGTACCTCCGCCGGCTGCCACGATAACTGAATATGTTTATCCGAAATCTGAAAACTTTTACCTTTGTTTTTTTGACGATCGGTACGGCGTTTTCGCTTCTAATTTTTGGTTGTTCCGCCCGCAAATCCAAACCGACACAATTGCGCATCCATCCGGTCAATTGGATTAGTGAACACCCGAACGTTGTTTTCGCCAACAACCTGCAGTCCGAATACGGTTTGTCCTGCAAAAGCTGTCATGGCGAGGACTACAACGGCGGCACGGCCGGCGTTTCCTGTGTCAGCTGCCATAGTCAAAGACCCAACGCCTGCACGGGCTGCCACGGCGGCTCCGCCGGCGACACCACCGGCGCGCCCCCTTATTCATTAGTGCACGACAGTTTGTTCTCCAACAAGGGAGTCGGCGGCCATCCCGCCATGGTTAAGGGAAACGTTTTCTTTGCCGGTACGGATTGCCAAACCTGCCACGCCAAACCACCCTTTGTGCTCTCTTCGACTCACTTTACTCCCAGCGGAAGTGGAGCCGATGGCCGGGCCGAAGTGGTCTTTTCCGGTCTGCCCCAACTTTTCTCCTCCCGTTACGGCCCTCCGGTTTTCGACACCACGACCGGCACTTGCTCCAACGTCTACTGCCACGGCGCCTTCCCCGGCGGCGACACGGCCCACGTGATGAATTTCTACGGCGGCTCGGGGGAAGTTTTCTGCGGCAGTTGTCATGCAGCGCTTCCGAGTGATGACTTGTCCCGTCTTTCCAGCCAGCACAAAAAGCATGATTCGCTTGCCATTCCCTGCATCACCTGCCATTATGCGACCGTGGACAGTTTGAATGCCATCGAACCCATGAGCCGTCGGCCGATACATGTGAACGGCGTTTTTGATGTGGAATTCGACTCGACGGTTGCCCCCCTCGGGCTTTTCGACGGGACCTCCTGCAGCGGCCTGCCCGATTCTCCCGGATGCCATGCCAACCGCAGGGACTGGTAGCTCAGTGGGCGCCTCCCTTTCCGCTTCTGGCCTCTCCAAGTTCTACGGCGACCTGAAGGTATTTTCAAAACTCGATTTTTCGGTTGCCGCCGGCGAGGTCTTGGTCATCGCCGGCCCCAACGGCAGCGGCAAATCCACCCTGCTCAAAATCGCCGCCGGGCTTTTGACCCCCAGCTTCGGCCGTATCGAGTTCCGCAACTCCATGGAAGTAATCCCAAAGGAGCGCCGCCGCCGTCACCTCTATATGGTTTCCCCAGACCTTTCCTTTTACGAGGAGCTGACCGCCCGTGAAAACCTGAACTTCTTCCTTGCACTTTTGGGTCGCAAATTGGACAACGTAACCGAAACGCTCTCCCGCGTCGGCCTCGGCGGGCGGGAGGATGACGAGGTGGCCGGATTCTCCTTGGGCATGCGCCAGCGTTTGAAGTATGCTTTGGCCTTTCTGCTTGAACCGCAGTTCCTATTTTTGGACGAACCGACCGCCAACCTGGACACAGCCGGAGCGAAAATTGTGATCGAGCTTTTGGCCGAGCAGAAAAAGCGCGGCCTCGCCGTGGTGGCCACCAACGACCCGAACGAGTATACCTGGGGGGATAAAAAACTTGAGCTGGGCCGCTGAAACCCGCACCATCTTAAAAAAAGAGCTTCGCTCCGAATTCCGTCGCCGCTGGAGCTCCGCCCTGCTTTTACTTTTCGGGCTTGTTACGGTCTTCGTGGTTTCCTTTTCTTTGGGAGCAGGCAGTCTGACCCCCGGGCTCCTTTCCGCTTTTTTCTGGGTCACCCTTTTTTTCGCCTCCACGGCCGGCCTATCCCGTTCCTTTCTAAAAGAGGAGGAAACCAAAACGATTTTGGCCTTGCGCCTTTTGGCCAGCCCCCCTTCCGTTTTCTGGGGAAAGTTATGCTTCAATCTGCTTTTGCTTTTCTTTCTGGAGCTGATCTTAGTGCCGCTTTTCTTTGTCTGGATGAACGTGAGCGGCATTAACGCCTCTGGTTTTCTGCTGATTTTGCTCTTAGGCAGCCTGGGGCTCGTCGCCGGGACGACTTTGGCCGCCGCCATGGTGGCTAAAGCCGAGTCCAAGGGTGTGCTTTTCGTGATTTTGGCCTTTCCGGTTTTGGCCCCGCTTTTGATATTTGCGATGGCCGGCACCAAAGCTGCTTTTGCGGGAGCGGGTTGGGAACAGTTGGCCAATCCTGTAAAAGCTTTGGTTTCCTACGCCGTGGTTATCGGCGCCGGTTCTTCGATTCTGTTTGACTTCATCTGGGAGGTTTAGTGTATATTAAATGGATGCGTTGGTTGCTGTTGATCTGGCTCTCGGCAGTTATCGTTTTTGCCTTTGTTCAGCCCGCCCCCCAGCAGCAAATCGGAGAGACATCCCGTATTATTTATTTCCACGTCCCCTGCGCCTGGCTCTGCGTGCTGGCTTTTTTTATGACCGCCCTTCTCTCGGTGCGCTACTTGCTCAAAAAGGATATGACGTTGGATGCCAAGGCCTCCCTTTCGGCGCAACTGGGGCTCTTGTTCTGTCTGTTGGCTACCGTCTCCGGCGCCATCTGGGCCCGCTTCGCATGGGGCGCATTTTGGAACTGGGACCCCCGTCAGACCTCCATATTTTTGCAGCTCTTGATTTACTTCGCTTATTTTTCGCTGCGGGGAAGCATCGGGGAAACCGAAAAACGGGCCACCTTTTCCTCGGCCTACGCCATTCTGGCCTTTTTGACCGTTCCCTTTTTGATTTTCATCGTCCCCCGCATCACCCCTTCGCTACATCCCTCTGATACGGTCATTGGGAAAGAGCAGAAGTTTAATATGGGGCCGGTGGTGCGCTGGATATTTTTTTCTTCTCTGGCCGGTTTCACTCTTTTATATTATTATCTCTACCGGTTGGGAGCCAAAATCAAGGTGGCGGAACTGAATAGGAAAGGAATGGCGTGAACCATAATTACGTGGTAATGGTCGTTGTCCTTCTGGTCTGGGCGGCCCTATTTTTTTACCTCTTGCGGCTGGAGAAAAAAATCGATAAACTGATAAAAGAAACAAGGAAGGACTGATTGCCGTGAAAATCCGTTATATCGTCGCTTTGGTCATAATCGTGGGGTTCGTGATTTACGGGGCGGTCAGCTTGAAAACCAGCCTCACCCCCTATGTCAGTTTTGCCGAGGCCAAAAGCTCCCCCCAGACCGTGCAGGTAATGGGGGAACTGGAAAAGTCCGCCACTCGATATGATACGACCGCCGGGCTTTTGTACTTCACGCTGAAGGACAGCCATGGGGAGATGCTGGAGGTCTCCTACAAGGGAGTCCGTCCCGGCAATTTCGACCAAGCCACCCAGATTGTGGCCATCGGGAATTATAAAGAGAAGGTCTTTCAAGCCGACCAGCTCTTGGTCAAATGCCCCTCCAAGTACCAGGGGGAGGAAGTGCAAACCTACAAGGCGGAAAAATGAGCGTCTCTCTTTTGGGTAACCTTTTTCTGGGTGCCGCTTTAACCTTTTGCCTCCTTTCGTTAACGAGTTATCTGTATGCCTGGGGTTCTTCTAAAGGCACGTTGGCCTGGGGCCGCCGCTTTTACTGGGCCTCCACTTTTTTCTCCGTCGGTACGCTGGTCTACCTTTTCTATTTGTTTGTAACCAAGCATTACGAAATTACCTATGTCGCTGAATATTCCTCCTCCGATTTGCCCTTCCATTATTTGTTTTCCTCCGTCTGGGCGGGACAACAGGGTTCCTTTCTCTTGTGGCTCGGCTGGTCGGCTATTTTGGGTTTGTTTATGCAGAAACGGCTGGGAGAATACGAGGAGCGCGGTATGTTTTTCTATTTGCTCGTGCAGCTCTTCCTACTTTTCATCTTGGTCAAGCGCTCCCCCTTTGCCCTTTCCCCGACACCCTTGGCCGATGGCCGCGGCTTAAACCCTTTGCTGCAGGATTACTGGATGGTCATTCATCCGCCGGTGATGTTTTTGGGTTTTGCCGCCATGGCCATCCCGTTTGCCTTGGCAATGGCCGCCCTGACCCGGCGGGAATACCGCAACTGGGTTACCACCGCCTTCCCTTGGGTCAATTTCGGCCGGATGGTCTTAGGCACCGCCATTATAATGGGGGGGTTCTGGGCTTATAAGGTGTTGGGTTGGGGGGGGTACTGGGGCTGGGACCCCGTGGAGAATGCCTCGTTGATGCCGTTTTTGGGCGGTCTGGCCTTGACCCACGGTTTTCTGATTCAGAAAAACAAGGGCTCGCTCCCCAAAACGAATTTCTTCCTTGCCATCACCGCTTTTTTGCTGGTGGTGTACGGAACCTTTCTCACGCGCTCCGGCGTTTTGGCCGATTTTTCCGTTCACTCCTTTGTCGATTTGGGCATCAACGGCTTTCTGGTGCTCTTCCTTTTTACCTTCATCATCGTTGGCTACGGAATGCTCCTCTGGCGTTCCCGCGAAATCAAAGGCCCCGTCTATTCCGGCCCGATTGTCAATCAGGACTTCAACGTGCTTTTGATGATTCTTTTCATCTCCTTGTCCGCCTTTATGGTCCTTCTGGGTACCTCGTCCCCTTTGATAACCCGGTTGTTCGGCCAGCCCTCCAACGTGGAGATTTCTTACTACGTGAAAACCCATCTGCCGATAGGCATCGCTATCGCGCTTTTGATAGGTCTTTCCCCCTATCTTTTCTGGCGCTCCGCCACGCCGTATGAAAAGCTGAAAAAAGCCCTCTGGCCCGCCCTTACCGCTTTGGTTTGCACGGTGCTGACCTTTCTTGCCGGATTCCGTGAAAGCATTTACCCCCTCTTTCACTTCCTGACTTTTTTTGCCCTCTTTTCCAACATTGCCATCTTCTTCCGTTCCGCCGCCTCCCGGCCGGTCAATTCCGGCGGCCATCTATCGCACGTCGGCGTGGCGTTGCTTCTGGCCGGTTTCATCTTCTCCTCCGTTTATTCGCAGGAAAAGCGCTTGAATTTGGCCTTGGGGGAAAAAGGGGAGGCCTTCGGCTACACGCTGACCTATAAAGGAACGGAAGGGGATTTGAAGCAACCCGAAAACGCCCTCATTTTTGCTGTGGAGAAGGACGGAAAGCAAACCGAAGCCCGTCCCCGCTTTTTCTGGGCGGAATATAATCAGGGGTATATGCGCAAGCCCGCCATCCAGAAAGGGATTATGTACGACCTCTACATCGCCCCGATCAACCACTCCCGCGCAACCGAAGAGCAGGAGGAGCCCGGCGTTTTGATTTTCGGAGATAGCGAAACGAAGGAAGACGCCTTCGGCTACAAAATCAGTTTCACCGGTTTTGGCGAAACGAAGATGGACCCGGACGGCGGCGAGATTTCCATCACCGCCATTTTGGAAGTGGCCGGTTACGGCGCACACGGCGTGCGCAAGCCTACGGTGACGATTAAAAACTCCGGCGAGCGGGTCTCCCCTCCGGTTGAGCTTTCCAACGGCAACACGGTGGCCTTGATCGACGCCCGCGCCACCCCACGCCAGGTGGTTTTGAAGTTCTCCGGCCCTGCCGTCGTGCCGGCCACGGCCACGCAAGATGTGGTCTCCATCGAGATATCCAAAAAACCCTTCATCATATTTGTCTGGGTGGGAACGATTTTGGTGACCATCGGCGGCATCATCTCCGTAGTCCGCCGCAGCAAAGAACTGCCGACTTCCAAACTCCCGATCGACCTGACGGCAAAAGAAAAACCGGAACCGCAAAAGGTTCTGGCTTCAAAATAACAGTAAGAGAATTTTACTGGGAAATACTGGACGGCTAAAAGCCCCCGTTGTTCATTTATCGAACTCTAATTGTCCCGGTCATGCTGGGATGAATCGTGCAATGGTAACCAAAATCCCCCGCTGCATTGAAAGTGTGGGAGAAGGTTTGCCCGTTGGTTGTCAAGGTCGTATCGAACAAACCAATCTGATTGCTTGTGACTGTGTGTGTGATGCTCGTTGCCATAGTCCAAGTTATAGTCGTGCCCACGGCGACGCTGTCGTTTTGGGGTGAAAAACTGCTTCCTAAAATACTTATATTCGTTGTTGATACAAACCCCGAACCTCCGCCCGGATTCGTGCTTTTCTTGCTGCAGCTCAAACTCAAAACCGCCAGAATCGCAAGAGTAGTCCATCCAAATTTCGCCTTCATTGCATCGCTCCTTCCACCCCCGGAGTTCCAAAGATTATACGCACATAATTCAAAACCTTTTGATGTTTCATAATTGTTCCTACTCCCCGTTTCAGGGAAGAAAGTTAATAAACTGTCCCCCTATTTTTAAGGGGGACTATAAGGGGCGTTTTTGTAGGGGCAGGTCTTGTGCCTGCCCTGTTATTTCAAATACCGGTCAAACCACTTCAACATCCAGCCGAGCCGCGCCAACCGCCGGTCGGGTCTTCCGTGGCGCGAAAGCCCGTGCGGCTCCTCCGGAAAGCGAACGAACTCCACTTTTTTCTTCAGCATCTTCAGCGCCAAAAAAAGCTCCTCCCCCTGGCTGATGGGGCAGCGCAAATCGAATTCGTTGTGCAAAATCAAAAGCGGCGTTTTTACGTTTTTGACGTAAGAAATGGGCGACATCCGCAAGAGTTTGTCCGGGTCATCCCAGATTGTGGCCTTCATTTCCCGGTAAACTTCGTGCCCGATGTCCGAACTGCCGGACATGCTGTACTGGTTCACCACGGAACGACCGGTGACAGCGGCGCGAAAACGGTTGGTATGGCCGACAATCCAGTTGGTCATAAACCCGCCGTAGCTCCCGCCGGTCACCCCCACCCGTTTGGGATCGACGAACGGCTTGCGGGCGAGCTCATCAGCCCCCGCCATAACGTCCTTGTAGTCGATATTTCCCCAGTCGCCGACGATCGCCCCGGCAAACGCTTCACCGTACCCCTGTCCGCCGCGCGGATTGGAAAAGAAAATCACATATCCGCGCGCGGCCAAGAGCTGAAATTCGTGGAAAAAAGAGATGCCGTACTGAACCGCCGGCCCGCCGTGAATCTGCAAAATGGCCGGATACTTCCGCCCCGGCTTGAAATGGGTCGGTTTCATTATCCAGGCCTGCACGGGAGTTCCGTCAAAGCTTTTGAAAGAAGCCGGCTCCGGCCGGGAAAGCAAAATTCCCTCCAAAAATTCTTTTGAAATGGAGGTTATCTGCCTCGGTTGCGCCGGTTTTTCTGATAGTTTTAGAGTGAAAACTTCGGCAGGTATCGAAAAATCGGAAAACACAAAAGCGGCCGTCTTGGCGCCCTTGGCAGCCGAAAAACGCTGCAAATGCCCTGGACGGGTTAAAATCCGGCTGACTTTGCCCCCGGACGAGGGAACGGTATAAAGCGCGGTGCTCCCGGAATCGGAAGCCATAAAGTAAAGCCGCTTCCCGTCCGCCGACCAAACCGGCGCCGGAATCCCGTGCCCCTCCTGCATGTCGCAGATGGTGGAATCGTTGCAGGGCCGGTCAAAACCGGCGGTCAAGTCCTTGGCCCCTCCCTTTCCGTTGACGGGCGCGACCCAGATATGGTCGTTCGCCACCCCCCAGGAATCATCCGGCCGGTCGTGGCCGATGTAGGCAATCTTTTTTCCGTCCGGCGACCAGGAAGGCATCCAGACCGGCCCTGGCGGGGTTGAAACTTTTCGCATCCGCCCGCCGCCGGAGGGAATCACCCATAAATCGATGCGCAAACTTTCCCGGTCCGGGTCCGGCTGTCGGTTGGAAGCAAAGCAAATCCATTCGCCGTCCGGCGAAAAGGCGGGGGAAAGCTCCTCGTAGCGACCGGCGGTGAGTTGAGTCCCTTTTCCGGATGCCGTATCGAACGTCCAGATATGAAAACCGTCCTTGGGCAGAAACCCCTCCCCGTCCAGCTTGTAGAAAAGCCGGGTAATATGCCGGAAAACCGGCGCCGCTTTGCGATCCGGCTTGCCGTCTTCGCCAATCGGAACCGGGTCATTCTTGCGGAAAGCACACAAGAGCCTCCGCCCGTCCGGCGACCAGGAGAGCGAACCAAACGTGCCGTTCATCGAAACCAGCTTCCGCGCCTCCCCGCCGTCCGCCGGAATGATGTAGATGCCATCTTCCTCATCACGGTGGGATACAAAGGCGATGAACTTCCCGTCCGGCGACCAGACCGGCTGGCGGTCTTTCACCTTGCCGGTGGTGAACCGCCGCGGAGCCCCGCCGGAGGTGGGAACGACCCACAGGTTGGACCAGTATTTTTGCTTGTTTTCGTCAATCCACTCCAAGGTGTAGGCGATTTTGGATTCGCCAGGCGAGAGCGCAACAGCCCGCACCCACTTGAATTTTAACAAATCTTCGGCGGTGATCAGTCGGTTGGTTTTAGGCATATTACTCCTCGATTTTTTCATGCAAAAAATTCCCCCGGCCCTTTAATTGCCTAACGGGAATGGAGGAATATAACGCTTCAGTTCCGAAAGAGCTGTTTTACGGCAAAGAAAATGTTAGCCGGCCGCTCCGCCAGCCGCCGCACGTACCACGGAAACCAGAAATGCCCGTAGCTGATTAAACAGCGGACGCGGTGCCCCGCCTGTGCCAGTCGCAATTGTTCCTCCGACTGGACGCCGTATAAAAGCTCAAACTCGTAATCACTTTTGGAAAGCCCGAGGGTTTCCGCTTCTTGCTGGACTTTTCGAATCAAACCCAAATCGTGCGTGCCGACGCCGAATGTGACTCCCTGCTTTTTGATGTTCGAAAGCAGCACTTTGGCCAGCATCATAAAATTGGCATCCACATCTTTTTTCTTTGGGTAGGCAAGATTAATCGGCTCGGCATACGCCCCCTTGACCAATCGGATGCCGGGAGAAAGGGGGAGCAGCTCCTCAAGGTCCTTGCCCGTCCGGTACAAGTAGGATTGCAAGCAAACGCCGACTTTTGTGTACTCCTTGCGGGCTTTTTTGTAGAGTGCAAGCGTCCGATCTACGTACTTGCTCTGCTCCATATCAATCCAGACCCAGTTGTCGAATTCCTTGGCTCGGTTGACGATGGCGGCAAGATTTTGGTAGCAAAGTTCCTCCCCCAAATCCAGCCCCAACTGGGTGAGCTTGATGGAAATCTGTCCATCTAATCCCTTTTGCTTTATTTCCGGCAGGGCGTCGATGTAGTGTCGGGCGACTTTTTCCGCCTCCGCCGGCTCGGTGATATTTTCTCCAAGGAGGGTGAAAAAGGAAGCTATACCTTTCTTTTTCACTATCTCCCCTGCGGCCAGCGCATCCGCCAGTTCCTCTCCCGGCATAAAGCGGGAAACCGCCCGCTGTACGAACCGGTAGCGCGGCAGCTTTTGCCTTAAGGTTTGATTTTCCGAAATCCAGATTAGCGCTTTGCGCGTCAAGTTCATCGCCTCAACTTCCCGGCCGGGGAAAATGCCCCGAAAGCCGGAAAAAAGCGGATTTTTTCATTTTGTCCAGATAAAAAAGCGTCCCCAACGGGATTCGAACCCGTGTTACCGCCGTGAAAGGGCGGTGTCCTAAGCCGGGCTAGACGATGGGGACGGCACATTCGAAAATACAGGCTTTTAGTAGGTCGGTCAAGCGTTCTGCAAATCAAAATAAAACCGCTTTCCTTTTTTCCGAAAAGCTCTAATTTTGCGGTAAAATGGGAAAAGAATACCAAATCGCTGTCTTGCCCGGCGATGGCATCGGGCCGGAGGTGGTGGCCGAAGGGTTAAAAGTTTTAAAGCGGGTTTCGGAAATCGAGGGATTCAAATATAAACTCACTCAATATCCCCACGGTTCGGAGCATTATCTAAAAACCAAAGAACTCTTTCCCGATTCGGTGCTGAACGAATTGAAACTGCAGGATGCAATTTACTTGGGCGCCATCGGTGACCCCCGGGTGGAAGTGGGACTGGTAGAGCGGGCCGTAATTGCCGGCATCCGCTTTGGGTTGGATTTGTATATCAATTTACGGCCCATCAAGCTGTTGGCCGAACACCTCTGCCCCCTCAAGGATAAAAAGCCGGAAGATATCGATATGGTGGTGGTGCGGGAAAATACGGAAGACCTGTACGCCGGCATCGGCGGCTTTTTGAAAAAAGGGACGCCGGACGAAGTCGCCCTGCAGGAGATGGTCTTCACCCGCAAGGGGTGCGAACGGGTGATTCGCTATGCCTTCGACTTGGCGGCCAAACGGCGGAAAAAATTGACGTTGGTGGACAAAGCCAACGCCATCCGGGCGATGGATATCTGGACGCGCACCTTTGCCGAGGTGGGGAAGGAGTACTCACAGGTTACAACCGACCACGCCTATATCGATGCCGCCTGCATGTGGCTGGTCAAAAACCCGGAACAGTTCGACACGGTGGTGACCAACAACATCTTCGGCGACATTTTGACCGATTTGGGGGCCGTTTTGCAGGGGGGGATGGGAATTGCCGCCTCCGGCAACATCCACCCCGGCCAGGTCTCAATGTTTGAGCCGATCCACGGCTCTGCCCCCAAATATAAAGGCAAGGGGGTCACCTCCCCGGTCGCCGCCATTTCCGCCTGTGGAATGATGTTGGAGTATTTGGGAGAGGCCCACTCCGCTTCCCGCATCGAGCAGGCCATTGCCGAATTGTTAAGCTCCCGAAAAATTCCCTCCCTCGATTCCTCCTCCGGACTTTCCACTTCCGCCTGCGGCGATTTGGCCGTTCGTCAACTCTCCGAAGTCCGGCTGTAGTCCAGAAAGGGGCCGTCCGCGGCTCTGCAGTTTCCTTCGAAATTGCCGATAACTGTAACAGCCCCGCGGGATTACGGGACAACAAAGCGGGTGCTAAACTATGGCGGGAAACGCAGCTAAAAAGAAAAAAGAACCGGCGGCCCCCAAGGGGTTTGGCAACACGGATAAGCTTTCCGTGAAAACCGTCCGGCCGGCGCTCCCCAAGAGCATCGTGGAGGAGATGCAGGAAACCCTGAAGAAAATCCGGGAGGCCCATCCCCGGGTGGACACTTCCGAAGGGGGCGCCAAGTACCGCCATGAAGACCTCGAAGCCCTGCTCTTAATCAACAAAGTCATCTCCTCCTCCCTCTTTACAGAGGAGATTTTGTCCATCGTGATGCAAAAGGCTGTTGAATTTCTGAAGGCCGAGCGGGGCTTCTTGATGCTCAAAAACGAAGCCGGCGAACTGGAATTTCGCACCGCCCATAACATACAAAAGGAGCATCTGTCAGAGGAGGATTTCCGGATTTCCTCCTCCATTTCTATGAAGGTGGCCGAAACCGGGGAATCGATTTATACTTCGGACGCCCAGACCGATCCCCGCTTCTCCTCCCAGAAATCGATCGCCGAGCTGCACCTCCGCTCGATTATGTGCGTGCCGCTGAAGGCCAAAGACGAGGTGATCGGCATCATTTATCTGGATTCCTCCGCCCAGGCCTCCATTTTTCTGGAATCGGATCTGTATCTGTTCGAGCTGTTTGCCGGGCAGGCCGCCATCGCCATCGAAAACGCCCGGCTCTACGACTCGGTATTTCAGCTCAAGCGCTACAACGAGGACGTTATCAATCATACGCCGGTGGGGATTTTGGTGCTGAACGAGTCCTTGGAGGTCACCACCGCCAACCGCGCCGCTTACAAGATCTTTGGCAAGGAGGAAATGCCGAATCCCTCCGGCCCGATAAAGCTTTCCAGTTTTCTCCCTTCCGATCACGTGGCCTATTGGGAAGAAACCTGCGAGGAAGTCATCCGCACGGGGCGCTCTTTCGAGGAATCCCGCTATTACCTGACCCGCGGGCGGGAGGAGGCCGTCCTCTCCTGGAAGGCCCATCCCCTGGCTACCCCGGACAAAAAATCAAACTCCGCCATTTTGGTCATCGACGACATCACCGAAAACGTGCTGTTGGAAAAATACATCATCCTGTCCGAAAAACTGGTGGCCAAGGAGGAAATGGCCGCCTCCGTGGGGCACGAGTTGAACAACTACCTTTCGATCATCTCCTCCAACACCGAAATGCTTTTGTTGAACATCAAAAAGGCGGCCTGGGACAAAGTGGCCCAGAACTGCGAGGGGGTGCTGGAACATATCGGCAAGATGCGCCGCTATACGGACAGCTTGATGGATTTCTCCAAGTTGGAGCCGGAGATGCGGGAGTTCGATTTGCGCCGGCTGGTGGAGGATTTGCTCTTTTCCCTGAAACCGCAAAAAAGCTTCGCCCACATCCGCTTCTTCACCCACCTGCCGGCCAATTTGCCCCCTGTCACCATCGACGTGGGGCAGGTCCAGCAGGTGTTCTTCAATTTGATTAAAAACGCCGCCGAGGCGATCAAGGACTCCGAAAAAAGCACCGGCGGCATAGAAATCTCCGCGACCTTCCGGCCGGAGAAAGATTGCATCGAACTGAAAGTGAAGGATGACGGCCCCGGCATTCCGGCGGGGAACTTGACCCGCATTTTCGAGCCGCGCTTCACCACCAAGCCGACCGGTCACGGGCTGGGATTGGCCAACTGCCGCCGGATTATGCAAGCCAACGGCGGCAAAATCACCGTGGAAAGCCGTCCCGGCGCCGGAACCACGTTTGTGTTGAGCTTTGCCACATCCGCCCGCCCCTGATGGGCCCCGCGCACGAAACACCTCGGTTGTTTTTAGATAAAAAACCCCTGAAGATAATCCGGCGTTTGGGGGAAGGGGCTTTTGCCGAAGTTTTCTTGGCGGAGTGGCAAAACGAACGCCTTGCCGTCAAACTCTTGAAGGTAAATCAGCCCTCGGCGTTGGAATCCTTCAAGCAGGAATATCTGTTGGGCAAAAACCTTTGCCATTCTTCCTTTGCCCGTTTCTTCCGCTTTGGCTGGACGGAAGAAGAAACACCCTTTTACACCATGGAGTATCTGGAAGGAAAGAACATAAAGAACTGCTGGCCGAAGCTGGATTCCCTTTCCAAAAAGATCCTCTGCTATCAGCTTTTCTTGGGGCTTACCCTGTTGCACAAAAAGGGATTGGTGCATCGGGATTTGAAACCCTCCAACCTTCTATTCATCCAAAAGCCAAAGACGAAAACGCCGCTTCAGTTGAAAATAATGGATTTGGGCCTGGCTCAGTCCGCCGATCCGCTGGGGGAAGAAAGCGTAGGGGGTACGGTGGACTACTTGGCGCCGGAGTTGATTCGCAAGGAAAAACCGGATGCCCGGGCCGATTTCTATGCCTGCGGCATAATCCTCTGCGAATTATTTCTGGGACACCCCCCCTTTACCGACCCCGACCCGGCGGCCACTCTGGCCCGTCATCAGGAAGCCCCCCTGCCGGAGCTTCCCATCCGCAACCAAAAGGAAAAAAACTTCTGGCAGAACTTGATCGACCGGCTGGCGGCAAAAACCAAAGAGGAACGCCCTAAAGAAGGGGCCGAACTGTTGGGTTTGCTTTTGGAAGACCCTGCCTTGCGAAAAGCGCTTGGCCGGCAAAATGAGTCGGCGGCCAATTGGTGCAGTACCCTTCTGCCCCGGCCTTGGGCTGACCCGTCCAACCGGTTGGAAAGCGAACTTTCTGCCGAGGTGCCAGCGAGCGTCGTGCGGGCAAAAGAAGAACTTATTGACAAACGGGACTTGAGTAAAACAGCCGACTTCCCGCCCGTTCGGCTGGCGATAGAAGCCCAAAATTCCACCTGCGCCTATCCCCGGCTGTCCGAAAAAGAACTGGAAAGCTGGCTGGTTTCCGTTTTCGGCGGCTCAAAAGAAGCATCCAAAATCTTATGGCAAAAAACCTCCGGCGAAGTTTGTTTAATCGAACTGGAACTGGCCTTCTGGCAAAAGAAAAAGCTGCTTAGTTGGAACGGAACAAGCTGGAACGTCGAAGAAAACCGATTTAAGGATGTTCCTCTTTCTCCGGCCTCGCGAAACGAACTTTTGGCGTTGGCGGCCATTCTTCCGGATGAAGAACGGCAACTCCTGGGCCGCCTTTCGTTTTTTCTCGGTTTTTTCAATTCGGAAGAAATTGTCAAAACGGGTTTGTGGGAAAAAAACAACCGCGACGTGTTGCTGAAGAATCTGCAGAGGGCCAATTTCATCATTTCGTTGGACGAAAACCGTTTCTATTTTTCCCGTCCCGGCCTGCGCGAAGCGCTCTATTACACCCAAAAAAATCCAAGGGAAATCCATCGAAGAATTTGGAAGTACTTTGCCCAAACCGGGCAGTCGGCCGACAAGACCCGTGCACGTGAATGGGAATTCCAAGCCGCCGGCGCTGGGCTTTGGGAGGAGGCCACCCGCCAAGCCCTGGCCGCGGCGGGAGAAGCCGGCGCCAAAGAGGACTTCAAAACGGAAAATTGGTATTTGGACCGCTCGCTTAAATGGGCGCAAAAACTCCCCGCTGGTTCCTGCCGGAACAGCCAGCTTTTAGAAATTTTCCGCGCCAGAGGGAACTTCTTTGGCAAGCAGGGGGAGCTGGAGCGGGCCATCGTAGAGTATTCCAGCCAGTTGAAATTGGCCAAAAAGCTTAAAAACCTGCACGAGGAAGCCGATGCCTGCATTCGGCTCGGCAATCACTTGCGTCAAAAGCCGGATTATCCAAAAGCCGAAGAAAATTTGAAAAAAGCATTGGCGCTTTTCGAAACGTTAGGCCAAGAGTTGAAGTGCTCTTATGCTCACAATAATCTCGGAGCGACCTACGCTCATCAACAGCGTATTGAGGAAGCATTGTTTCATTACACCCAAGCCGCCGAGATTCAGCGCCGTCTGGGTGACACTAAAAAATTGGCAAGCACGTTGAATAACATCGGCGTGGCTCATATGATGGCCGACCGACTGCAGGATGGGGTCCGTTTTTTTCGGGAGGCCCTGCAGTTGAATCGAAAGTTGGATGAAAAAGAACAAACCGCTTTGTGTCTGAACAACCTCGGTTTCATTCTGGCCCAGCGGGGCGAATTCGATGGGTCCAAGACGCTGCTTTTGGAAGCGTTGGAGATAAATCGTCAAATTGGTAGTCAAAAATGGGAGGTCCTAAACCTGGAAAACCTTGCTATAGCGGCTTATCGTTCCGGCAATTACCCCGAGGCCATCCGCTGGGCCCTTTCGGGCTTGGAGATTTCCGAAAAAATAAACTATCGGGGCAACCACCTTTCCCTGTTGTCCTCCTTGGGAGGCAGCTTGAAGGCGCAAGGACAATATGCGGAGGCGGAAAAATATCTTTTCCGGGGGCTGGTCCTTGCGGAAGAAATCCACGACCAGCCGAACGAAGTTCTTCTGCACTTGGAAATGGCCGAACTCTCCCTCCTGGTTAACAACCTTGCGACGGCTGAAAAAAATGCCCGCCATGCGCAGGAAAAAATAAAATCGGTCTCGGATGCCTCGTTGCAGGGGCAACTGTTTATGCTCTTGGCAAAACAGGCTGCGCGCATGGGGAAAATGCTGGAAATGGAAAAACATTTGGATAAAGCCGAAAAAGTTTTGGAAAAAAGCGAATACTTTCCGGAGCGCCATCGGCTGGCACTAGAACGACTCGAATTGATGACATTGGAGAATAAAACCGAAAAAATCGAGGACTTGCTGTGCGGCGTTCGCGCACTCTCTGCTGCACCAATCAGTCCAACCCTTTCCTGCAAACGGCTTTTTCTGGAGGCTCAATCTGCTTTCAGCTCCGGCCAACGGGAGACCGCACGCACGCAGGCCGCACAAGCCCTCGAACTCGCCTACGCACTTTCCGAACCGGAAAGAATCTGGCGACTGCACCATCTTCAAGCCAAAATTTGGATGGAGGAAAAGAACTATCAAAAGGCGTTTTTCGAACTCCAAAAGGCCGCCCAGGTTCTGGAGTCCTTGAAAAATAATTTTGATACGGAAGAAAACTCCGCTCGCTACTTCCAAGATCCGGAAAAAGCCAATTTGCTTGCCGAGATCCGAAAAGTGGCGGAGGTCTTGGCTCAATAAAAACCAAAAAACCGCCTTGCGGCGGTTTTTTTGGCTGCTTACAGCTTTATTGCTGGCCGCCGGAACCTAATCCCGGAGCGACCTTCGCCTCAAGCTGTTCGATGAGCAGTTCGTACATCAGCTCACCTCCTGTGAGCTACGTCGGTTTCTCCCCCGGTTTGCCGGAGAAGACCAAGCGTCCGGGCCTTGCGGCCAGTTCGTAGCTGTTCAAATTCGGAACACTTGCACTAATAAATACGAATGTCACAACAAAAAAGTCAACCTTTGGGAACCAATGGATTGCCAGGTTGTCGTAGAAAGTGAAAATGAGAAAAATATTCACTTCTCAGATAACCTTATATTTTAAAGGTAATTAACGAAAATCGACGTGACAAAACCGCCAAAAGAATACTGGAAAAGAAATCGAACGCGACGGAAGTTTAGCGGTAAAACCAAGTCAAATAAAAAAGGGCTGCTCGTCGCAGCCCCTTATTACCTTCGAAGGATAAGGCGCTCGTACTACGGTTGCTGACCGCCGGAACCGCCGCCGGGTGCTACCTTTTCCTCAAGTTGTTCGATGAGCAGCTCGTACATTACAACTCACCTCCCGCATAGTTTACGCGTTAACTCCACCCCCCTTAAACAACTCAAGGGGGACCGCCGTCCTGCCCCAAAAAACCGGGGCCCTCGCCGGGAAAATTCCCGGCAAAATCAAAAAAACTTTTCTGCCTGAAATAAAAGTATGGGAAGTATCCAATAATTTGTCAAGCACTTTTTTGCAAAAAACAAGAAATCAATTTTCCAGACTAAGATTCAAACAATATATAGATTGCCCTGGTCAAAAGACCACCATTAGTGGGAATGAGGGGCTTTCTAATATTGAAGGGAAATTTTGGAAGTAAAAATTTGAAAGAAAAAAACCTATTTCAATTCAATCCACGACCATGCCCAGCCGATCAAAGCGCATCCGGTCGAAGAAATTGGCAATGTTGTAAACAGTGAGACTTAGGAATTCGAAAACATAGGGGAACTCCAGTTTGGGCTCCTGCGGATCCGGCTTCCAAGACCAGTAAACGATAATCGGTTTGCCGATTAAATATTTCCGCTCCAAAAATCCCCACTCGCGGGAGTCCTGGCTTTCGTCCCGGTTGTCACCCATGACGAAAAACTGGTCCAGCGGCACCTGCTTGGGGCCAAAATTGTCCCGGTTCGAAAAGTCCGACGGCAGTATTTTTGAATCCTTGAACTTGGTGTTCTCCGGATTGGGAACCACCTTGCCGTCCACCCGCAAAATTTTATTGCGGATTTCCACCGTCTGCCCTCCCACCGCCACGCAGCGCTTGACAAAAACCCGGTCCGGATTCAAAGGGTAATGGAAAACGACGACCTCTCCCGGTTTGGGATCCTTGAAATGGAAGATAAACTTGTTGACCAGAAGAAAATCCCCCGGCAAAAGCGTGTTTTCCATCGAGCCGGTGGGAATGCGGAAGGCCTGAACCACGTAGGCCCGCAAAACGAAGGCCAAAACCAAAGCCACTACGGCCACTTCGAGATAGTCCCGCCAAATCGGGCGGGTGCGGCGGCGCAAGGATATTTTTGCGCGGTCGGTAGTTGTCAGTTCGGCCACATCTAAAGTATCGGTAAGCCCTTGCAAAAGTTAACCTCCCGAAAATCACGACAGATTCAGAAAAAGGCCCAGTCCGTATGGGAAATTTCCCATACCCAAAAAAACTGCCGGAATCGATATCATTCAACCGTTCCGCTATTGACACACTCCGCTCGATTATTGAAATTGGTAAGGCCGGGGTGGTCCGAGCGTTCCGATGAGTCGGAATTGACAGCGGGCCTGAGAGAGTCCCGTAGAACCTGATCTGGGTAATGCCAGCGTAGGGACAAAAGCGCACACCCCCCGGATGCGCTTTTTTGTTTCCGTTCGACTTTATTCAGGTATCGGGAATAAAAATTTGAGGAAGGAGAAGTAAGATGCCTTTTCGCACATCCTTAAACGGGAATAAGACCCCCACCCAAATCTTTTTCGCCAAAGCCGGAGCAACCACCGAGGAAATGAAGTACGTGGCCGAGCTGGAGGGACTGGAGCCGGAATTTATCCGTTCTGAAGTCGCCCGCGGCCGGGTAATCATTCCCGCCAACGTCAATCATAAATCTCTCGTTCCGATGGGTATCGGCAAAATGTTGAAAACCAAAATCAACGCCAACATTGGCAACTCGGCGATAACCTCAAACATCGACAAGGAGCTGGAAAAGCTGCAGTTCGCGGTGAGATACGGCGCCGACACGGTGATGGATTTGTCCACCGGCGGGCATTTGAACGAAATCAGAAAGGCGATTATCGACGCCTCCCCCGTGCCAATTGGCACCGTGCCGATTTATCAAATGGTCCAGCAAATCAAAAAAATCGAAGAGCTTACCCCCGAGTTGATTTTGGAAGTGATTGAGTATCAGGCCAAGCAGGGGGTCGACTATATGACCATCCACGCCGGCGTTTTGATGCGCCACCTGCCATTGGTCAAAGGCCGCATCACCGGCATCGTCTCCCGCGGCGGCTCCCTTCTGGCCGCCTGGATACTGGCACATAAAAAAGAGAATCCTATGTATGCAAATTTCGATAGAATTTTGGACATCTGCCGCCGGTATGATGTGACGATTTCCTTGGGGGACGGCCTCCGCCCCGGCTGTCTGGCGGATGCCTCCGACCGCGCCCAGTTCGCCGAGCTGGATACGCTCGGCGAATTGACTAAACGCTGCTGGGAAGCCGACGTGCAGGTGATGGTGGAAGGCCCGGGGCATATTCCGCTCGACGAAATTGCGATGAATGTCCAGCGCCAGCAGGAAATCTGTAGCGAAGCCCCCTTCTACGTTTTGGGGCCTTTGGTGACCGACGTGGCGCCGGGATACGACCATATCACCTCCTCCATTGGCGCCACCATGGCCGCCTGGGCCGGTGCTTCGCTCCTCTGCTACGTAACCCCCAAGGAACATCTCGGCTTGCCCAATGTGGACGACGTCCGCCAAGGGGTGATTGCCTACAAAATCGCCGCCCATGCCGCCGATGTCGCCTTGAAGAAAAAAGGCGTCCGCCGGCGGGACGATGAACTCTCCCACGCCCGGTTTAATTTCGACTGGGAACGGCAGTTTGAACTATCGCTCGACCCGGAAACCGCCCGGAAAATGCACGACGAGACCTTGCCCCATCCGGCCCACAAAAACGCCGAGTTCTGCTCGATGTGCGGCCCCAAATTCTGCAGCATGCACATCTCCAAGCAGATTGCCGACTGGGAAGCCGTCCCCGTGAACGTCGAAGCGCTGGAAGTGTCATAAGGCTAAGAAAGGAATAACTCAAATCCTACCGGCAAGAAGCCCCTTGACGACGGGAAACAGACCAAGTTATTTTTTACCCGTCGCCAAGAAAGGGTATCGGGTAGTGAAGCGCCATGTCCAACAAGTAGCAAAATTTAAAAACAAAGATGTTTGCGCGTTTTGGTTTGTCTTTCTTTTGGTTATCACATTTACAGGTTGCGATGACCCACCATCGAAAGGACATGAAGGGGGGCCCTTTGTTTATGGTTTTATAAGAAATGCCCAAGATAGCACTCCGATTCCGAAAGCATCTGTTTACTATTGTAGGTCGGGCGCAAGCGGGCTTTCAGTACAATCAGACTCCGTTGGCTTCTATGCCGTCAGTACTTACCGAGAGTGCGTGAGTCCAGATGGATTAATCTTAACAGTTCAGGCAACGGGGTATCAAGATTTAATCGATACCGTGCCCGCGTTCAGAATTACGGATATCCATAGGGCCGATTTCTATCTAACTCCATAAAGTCTTCTATATTAGAGCAAATTAACTTTCACACTCTGTCTGGAAAAACTCAGCCTATGTGAAAAAATTCCAATAGTGCCTTCCCAAAACTTCTTGAGAAAGGCCTCCCTCCGGCTATATTCATAAGCCGTGATTGTCGCCCGGTATATTTTGAAAGAGCACATCGGCCCGTTTTTCTTCGGCTTTGCCGTCATCACCCTCGTTTTGGTGATGGATTTCATTCTGGAGGTGATGCAGACCATTATCACCAAGGGAGTCGGCGTCTGGGAGGTTCTGGAAATTTTCGGCTTGAATCTGGCCTGGATGCTGGCGCTCTCCGTGCCGATGTCCGTGCTGGTGGCCACGTTGATGGCCTATGGCCGGCTCGCCTCCGATTCCGAAATTCTGGCTTTGAAGTCCGCCGGATGGAGCTGGCGGCGACTGGCTACCCCCGGTTTGCTTTGGGGTGTGCTGATGGGGCTTTTTATGTTTTGGTTCAATAACCACATTCTGCCGGAATCGAATCATCAGGCCCGGGTCAAAATGACCCGCCTTGCGCAAAAAAAACCGCTGGTCGTCCTCCAGCCCGGCGTTTTCAACAACCAGATTCCGGGCTACCAAATTTACTTGAAGGAAATCAATCCCATAACCAGCGAGGTGAAGGATATCCGGATTTTCGAGCAGACCGGACGCAGGGTGCCGCGCACCATCTCCGCACCAAGAGGATGGGTCCACATCCGCCAGCCCGGCGTGACCAAAAGCGGCTCCGGAATTGTCTTTGAACTGTTCGACGGCGAAGTGGCCGAGGGGGACCCGGAAAATCCGGAGCAGTACCGCCGGGTCTTCTTCCACCGCCAGAAGGTGATGCTGAAGGAATCGGAGCAAACCCTCTTCGGTGAAGAAAGCTACTACGGCGAGCGGGAAATGAGCACCAAAATGATGCGTCAGCGGATTAAGCCGCTCGCCGCCTCGGCCGAAAGTTATCGTCAGAAATTGAAAACGCTGGCCGCCGAACAAGCCCGCCATCGGCTCTTGGGCGCCGCAAAACCGACTGCGCTTTTGACCGCCGGGAAAAAACCGGCGGAAGAGGAAAAAATGGTTTTAACCCAACTACAGGATGCCGCCGCGGGGCTAGCCGTGCAAAAAGGTCAAATTGACGCCTATCGGGTGGAAATTCATAAGAAATACTCTCTGGCCGCCGCCTGCTTAATTTTTGTTCTGGTCGGTGCGCCGCTCGGCGCCGCCGTTCGCAAAGGCGGCTTTGGCACGGCCGCCGGGCTCTCCTTGGGCTTTTTCATCTTCTATTGGGCCTGTTTGATCGGCGGCGAGGAACTGGCCGACCGCGGAAAAATCACCCCTTTCTGGGCGATGTGGTTTTCCAACGTGGTTCTGGCCGGCTTCGGCCTCTTTTTCTTCTATATGATGGAAAAGGAAAACCGCCTCCGCCTTTGGGACTGGACCCAGGAACTGGTCACTCTGATTGGAACGAAGTTGAAACGCCTCTTTATGCCATCCATTCGCTAAGCGATGCTCTACATCCTGCAGAAATATTTTTTCAAAAAATTTCTGGCCGTTCTTGTTTTCGCCCTCATCGGCTTTTTGGCCCTGGTGGTGATTATCGACATGGTGGACAACATCGATCGTTTTCTGGACCGCAACGCCACCGGTGGCCAGATTTTCTCCTACTATATGTACTGGGCTCCCACCCAGTTCGTCCGCGTCGTGCCGGTGGCGATGCTTTTGGCCATCCTTTTTGCCACCGCCTCGCTGGTGAAATACAACGAACTGGTCGCCATCCGCTCCTCCGGATTCGGGCTTTTCCGACTTTTCTGGCCGGTCTTTCTTTTTTCCCTCCTTCTCGCCGGGCTTGTCTTTTTGCTGGGGGAATACGTGGTTCCCTTTTCTTCGAGTCAGAGCGAATACATCAAAAAAATCGAAATCGAAAAGCAGGCCGCTGCCGACCCGGAGCAGGCCTCCGTCTTCCTGACCGCCCCGGGCGGCTGGATTTTTTTCTTCGGCGGCTTCGACCCGAACGAAAAAAGGGCTTATACCATTTTGGCCCAGCGTTTTGAAGAAGGCCGGCTGGCGGAGGTTTTGGAAGCGGAAGCTCTCGATTTTTCCGGCAAGCATTGGATATTGGAGCAGGGTCGCCACAGGCATTTTGTGGGGGACGGGAAAGAAAATTTTACAACATTCGGCCGCTTTGAAATGCTGGATATGACCACCAGCCCCGGCAAGCTCTTGCGCCGCCGTGAAAAGCCCGACCAGATGACCTTTGCCGAGCTTTCCACGGTAATTGCCCAGAAAAAGCGCGCCGGCCAGCCGACCGTAAGGGAGGAAGTCGGTCTGCATATGAAAATCTCCCTGCCGCTTTTGAACGCCTTGATTGTCTTCATCGGCGCGCCGATTGCCGTCAAAATCCGCAAATCCGGCTTTGCCTTAAATTTCATCATCGCCGTCGCCATCGCCTTTCTGGGCATCATCCTTTTCCGTCTGGCGCAAACCCTCGGGGAAACGGGCAGCCTGCCGGTCATCCTCGCCGCCTGGGGGGTCGATGTGCTATTCTTCGCCGCCGGCCTCTCCCTCCTTTTCTGGGCCCGCCGGTAGCTTTTCCCTCTTGGATTGTCCTCTGTAATTTTTTAGATTACTCTTAATGGTATCCGACTTTGTTAAAAAAACCGCCGACTTTATCCAAAAAAAGAAACTGCTCGGCGCTAATGAAAAAATTCTGGTCGCCTGCTCCGGCGGGCCGGATTCAGTAGCTCTGCTTTTTGCTTTGCGAGCTTTGTTCAAACCTTTGAAGCTCAAACTGGGCGTGGCCCATTTGAACCATCTCCTCCGCCCGGAAGCCGGCAAAGACGCCGCCTTCGTCAAAAAACTGGCGCTCAAATTGAAACTCCCCTTTTTCTACTCGGAAGTTGATACCAAAGCAATCGCTAAAGAAAATAAATGGTCGCTGGAGGAAACCGGTAGAAATCTGCGCTACGAATTTTTTGAACAGGTGGCGAAGGATGAAAAATTCGACAAAATCGCCACCGCCCACACGGCCGACGACGCGGCCGAAACCGTGCTTCTGCAAATCCTCCGCGGCACCGGCGGCCCCACCGGCATTCCGGTCAAACGCGGCAAAATCATCCGCCCCATTCTCTGGGCCACCCGCGCTGACATCTTGTCGTTCTTGAAGCAAAAAAAGCTTGCCTACCGCACCGATCCGTCCAACAAGGGAAAACGGTTCACCCGCAGCCGGGTGCGCAACGAGCTTTTGCCACTGTTGGAAAAGAAATACAATCCACAAATTCGCCAGGCCCTTCTCCGCTTGGCTCAAATCTTTGAGGATGAAAAGAACCTCCTTCAAGTTGAATCCGAAAAAATCATTAAGAAGGCACTCGTAAAGAATAACGAAGCCCTCGGTCTGAAAATGTCATTGCTGGTGAAAACCCCCAAAGCTCTCCAGCGCGAGGTTTTTCAATCGGTTTGCGAGCGGCACTTTGATTTGCACCTTGAATTTTCAGCGATTGAACGTCTTTTGAAGTTATTGGAGAAACCGGACAAAATCGAACTGGCCAAAAATCTCTTTGCTGATTCGACCCGTAAAGGAACACTCTGGTTCTACCGACTTGAGAAAAAGCCGGAACCGCTTAAACTCAAATTGCCGTTTGACAAGGTAGTGAAAGCCAACGGCCTTGTATTGAAATCGAAACGAATTTCCCGCAATCAGCTCAAAACTTTGACGCTGCCGACCGGCTGGCAGGCCTACTTAAACGCCGCCCGGCTCGACCCCCCTCTTGTCTTGCGCCCGATGCGGGAAGGCGACCGTTTTGTCCCGCTTGGAATGAAAGCTCCCAAAAAAGTGGGGGATTTTTTCACCGACGCCAAAGTGCCGGTTTTTCAGCGCCGGAATGCCCTGCTTTTGACCTCAGCCGGAAAAATCTGCTGGGTCGTCGGCCACAGGATTGCGGAGGATTTCAAAGTGGGGCCGGAAACCAAAGAAGTACTTTATCTGAAAGCGGATCCAAATGGAAGATGAACTGATACCGTTTCTTTCCGCCTCCCAAATCCAAAAAAAAGTGGCCGAACTGGCCCGTAAAATCTCCCGCGACTACGACGGCAAAAAACCGGTTTTAGTGGGGGTTTTGAAGGGGAGTTTCGTCTTTCTCTCCGATTTGTCCCGCAAATTGACGATACCCCACGAAGTGGACTTTTTGGAAACCGAAAGCTACGGTCCTTCCACTTTGACCTCCGGCGTGGTGCGGTTGTTGAAGGATTTGCGCTCCGAAATCACCGGCCGGGAGGTGCTTCTGGTGGAAGACATCGTGGACTCCGGCCTGACTCTCTCCTATCTCGAACGAAGCCTGCTTGCTAAAAAACCGAAGAAGTTGGCCGTGGCGACGCTGTTGGAACGAAAACATCCCAAACGGGTAAAAGTTTCAGTCCGTTATCGGGGATTCTGGGTGCCGGGCGGCTTCGTGGTTGGCTACGGACTTGACTACAACGAGAAATACCGCCATCTTCCCGGCCTGGCTTTTTTGGCCAAAAGTTTAAACCCGTCCAAAAAGCAAGCGTAGAATAGAAAGGGAGTGTCGATAAATCTTAATATGTGTGAAATGGACGAAAATAAAGAAAGCCGCGGCCCGGACAGCCGCCGCCGTCTGCCGCCGATTTTGAAGGAAGAACCAAGCTGGAAACGGGGCGGCAAGGCGGCCGCCTTCTGGATTGTTCTTCTGCTTTTAGCCATCTTCGCCTGGCGGTTTTTCTCGCCGGAAGGCAAGGACGTCTGGAACATCTCCTATTCCGATTTCATCACCGAAGTCGATTCGGAAAACGTCAAGAAGGCGACCTTTTACGAAAAAACTATAAAAGGGGAATTCAAACAGAAAATCACCCGGACCGACCCCAACTCCAACCGCACGGCGCAGTACGGCCGCTATCAGCTTTATATCCCGTTCGAAGACCCCCAGCTTCTGGAGCGCCTGCGCGCCCATAAAGCGGAGGTCTATGCCCAGTCCGAAAACTTGAACTGGGGCACCATTCTGCTTTCCACCCTTCCCTGGATTCTTTTGATTCTGTTTTGGGTTTTCATGTTCCGCCAGATGCAGGGAGGCCCCAAGGGGCTTTTCTCCTTCGGCAAAAGCCGCGCCCGCTTAGCCAATCAGGAAAAACCGAAAGTCACTTTCGCCGATGTGGCTGGCGCCGACGAGGCCAAGGAGGAACTGCACGAAATCATTGAATTCTTGCGCGAACCGGCCAAGTTCCAGAAATTGGGAGGCAAAATTCCCAAAGGCGTTCTGCTTTTGGGTCCGCCGGGAACGGGCAAGACGCTTCTGGCCCGCGCGGTAGCCGGTGAGGCGGGGGTTCCCTTCTTCTCGATGTCCGGCTCCGATTTCGTGGAGATGTTCGTCGGTGTCGGCGCCTCCCGCGTGCGGGATCTGTTTGATCAGGGGAAGCGTAACGCTCCCTGTATTATCTTCATCGACGAAATCGACGCCGTCGGCCGTCATCGCGGCGCCGGACTGGGCGGCGGGCACGATGAGCGGGAACAGACCCTAAACCAGTTACTGGTGGAGATGGATGGCTTTGAATCGAACGAAGGCGTGATCATAATGGCCGCCACCAATCGTCCGGACGTTCTGGACCCGGCCCTGCTCCGCCCCGGCCGCTTCGACCGGCAAGTGGTGGTGGACTCGCCGGACGTGAAGGGGCGCGAAGGAATTTTGAAGGTCCACACCCGCCGCATCCCCATCGGGCCAGATGTCGATTTGGAAATCCTGGCCCGCGGCACCCCCGGCCTTTCCGGCGCCGATTTGGCCAATCTGGTCAATGAGGCCGCCCTTTTGGCCGCCCGCCGCAATCACGACAAGGTTTCGATGGAGGATTTCGAGGACGCCAAGGACAAGGTGATGATGGGCACCGAACGCCGCAGTTTGGTGATTTCGCCGGAGGAAAAGCGCATCACCGCCTATCACGAAGCCGGCCATGCTTTGGTGGCCAAGCTCTCCCCCGGCTCCGACCCCGTGCACAAAGTGACGATTATCCCCCGCGGCCGGGCCCTCGGTTTAACCCATTATCTGCCGATTGACGAACGCCATACCCATTCCCGTCCCTACTTGGAGATTATTTTGGTGCAGTTGATGGGGGGCCGCGTGGCGGAAAAGCTGGTCTTCAGCCAGTTGACCACCGGCGCTGGCAACGATTTGGAACGCGCCACCGAGCTGGCCCGCAAAATGGTCTGCGAATGGGGAATGTCCGACCGGCTGGGGCCTTTGACCTTCGGCAAAAAGGAGGAGGAAATCTTCCTGGGACGGGAAATTGCCCGCCACCGGGATTACTCTGAAAAAACCGCCCAGATGATTGACGACGAAGTCCGCTCCGTCGTGGAACGTGCCGAAGCCAAGGCGACCAACTTGCTGTCCACGGGAATCGACAAGCTGCATCTGGTGGCCAAAGCACTTTTGGAGCACGAATCGCTGGACGGCGAGGAAATCGACAAGCTTTTGAACGGCCAGGAACTCCCCAGTCCCACTCCCTACGTTCACAAGTAAGTTTTTTATGATGAGTGAAACTGAGCCGGCCGTCGTTGCCGCTTCAAGAACGCTTGCCTTTCATACCAAAACCTGCCCCCTCGGCAAAAAAACCTATTTGATGGCGGTTTTGAACACCACGCCGGATTCCTTTTTTGACGGCGGCCGTTTTTTCGATTTGGACGCCGCCTATCGCCGCGCTATGGAAGCGACCGAGCAGGGGGCGGACTTTCTGGACGTTGGCGGCCTTTCCACCCGCCCCGGCTCCGAGCCGGTGGAGGAAGCCGAAGAACTGCGCCGCACTGTGCCGCTGATTGAGAAACTCGTCAAAGCGAACTACCCGATCCCTATTTCCATCGACACCTATCGTTCGACAATTGCCGAAAAAGCCCTCGATGCCGGCGCCGAACTGGTGAATGATATTTCCGGCCTGCAGTTCGACGGCAAAATGGCTGACTTGGTGTCCGCGCGAAACTGTCCGGTGGTGATTATGCATATCAAAGGCACTCCAAAAACGATGCAACAAAACCCGCACTACGACGACGTGGTGGAAGAAGTGTATCAGTATTTTGAAGAACGGGTTAAATCAGCCCAAAAATCGGGCATAAAATCGGAAAACTTCATTCTCGACGTCGGCATCGGCTTCGGCAAACGGTTTGAGGATAATCTGAAATTACTCTACTACCACGCCCGCTTCAAAGAATTGGGTTATCCGCTGCTCTTGGGCGTTTCCCGCAAAAGTTTTATCGGCAAAGTTTTGAACGACCGTCCGGCCGAAGGCCGCCTTTCCGGCTCTTTGGCCGCCGCCGCTTGGGGCGCCCTTTCAGGAGCCGACATCATCCGCACCCACGACGTGGCCGAAACCGCCGACCTCTTGAAGACCCTCTCCGCCATACAAAACGCTTAGTAGGTACACGCAGCCGCCTGTCCTACATTGGCCGCCATTCAATTTTCAGATTCACCCCCCAATCCGCTCCCAAAGTATTCTGATACCCCTTCGGCTCGGTGGTCAAACTTTTCAGACCGGAAAAAACAAAACCAACTTTACCGGTTCGATACCCTGCACTCGCGGCAGCGTGCGAAAAAACATACTCCGGATGAGTATTCGTTTCACCGTACCACTGGACAAGAAAGTCAAATCGTGAAGGTTTGAAATTGGCTGACAAAGCATAGGTATAAACATCCTCCTGCCCTCGTCCCGTCACAGGATTTCCCAAAATCCCCATCCCCAAATTTTGCGAGAACTCGAAAAGACCGGTCCGCTGCGATAGCAAAAGACCGTAAAAAATATCCGCCTCGTCCGTCCCCAGCCCTTTGTAGGCCTTGGCGTTCGGCAGCTTGACGGCAAACCGAAAGGCCGCCGCCCAGCTTTTGGGATGAGCGAACAAGGCTGTTTTCGTGGAAAGCAAAACGTCTCCCCCACCTCCCAGCGCCTTTTGCCCGATTCGATCCAAGAATAAAAGCCCCCATTGACCAGAAAGCTCCACCCGTTCCGCAACGGCGTAGCCGATGCCGAATTCGGGAAAGGAAAAAAGCTTTTCCTCCCCCGGCCGCCGCAGGGCGCTGGAAGTTATGCTGAACTGGAACGTCTCGGGTAAAATATAGGCGGATTGCGCCGCAAGCGCCCGAAAATCAGCCCGGGCAGATGATGCGGACAAAAGCAAAACCGCTGTCAGAATTTGCTGCCGGAACCCGAACCGCATGTTGAGGAATGCTTAATTTCTTCTGAAATTTTGCAGGTGCTCCACCAACTCCGGCGCAATTCTGGAGGGAAATGCAACGAATGGATAAGAACCGCTGCCCATTTTTCCGTTCCGCTTTTTTCCATAATCGGAGGCGTACAAGGTATTGCCTCCATGCGGAAAACCAGCCGGCATCTTGGTCGAAAAAACCGGCAAAATCATGATGCTGCTTAAACCGATGAAAACGGTTTCAAAAAACTCCCCTTTATTCAAACCCATAGGATCGACAAGCCTTTCTTGTTAAGATCTCCTCACAAAAACCGCCTCTGTAGCGGAAAGCTGGAAGTTAAGCCGAGCCGAAAAACGGCGCAAGCGGTTTTTCAGCCCTGCCAACGAATGGCTGCTCCGTGCGTATATTATTGCACAAACAAGGAGGTGTACGATGGGAGCAATCAATTGGCTGAAGGATGCCGACGCCGCCTTTGCGCAGGCCAAAAGCGCTCAAAAACCGGTTTTGTTGGATTTCAGCGCCGCCCCGATGTGAGGGGGATGTGCCCGGCTGGAAGCCGAGGTTTATCCCAACGACCGGGTTGGCCGATTCATTTCCGATAACTTCATCCCGGTCAAAATTCACATAAAAGAACAGCCCAAAACCTTTGAGCGTTTCAAGGCGCTCTGGACGCCCACGCTTCTGGTGATGGATGTGGACGGCACGGAACGCCACCGGCTGGAGGGCTACCTGCCGGTTGAAGACTTTTTGGCGGACTTGGAGCTCGGTCTGGCCAAACTGCATTTCCAAAAACAGCAGTATCAAGATGCGGAAAAGCGCTTCCGACAGGCCTGCCAAACCTATCCAAGTAGCGGCGCCGCGCCCGAGGCCTGTTATTGGGCCGGCGTTTCAGCTTACAAAGCCGACAACAAGGCGGAGCACCTGGGCGAAATAGCCAAGCTGTTGAAAGAAAAATACCCCGAAAGCGAATGGGCGCGCAAATCGTCGGTCTGGCTGCACTGAGCCAAAAGTATCGGAAACTGAAAAGCCAACACAGCAAAACCGGAGAAGGAGGCAGTATGAAAAAGTCGTTCGTTTCGGGTTCAGCCGTTTCCGCTTTGGGGTTAATCTTCCTCGTCTTTGCCATCCTGTCGGGCTGCGCCAAAGAAAACCCCGAACTGCAGGCCCAACTGAAGCAGTTGATGGATGAAAAGGCGCAGGTGGAAACGCATTTGGTGCGCTTTGATTCGCTGGACTATGACGTGTTCAGCGGCCAAAAATGGGAGCTGCTTTCCGTCAGCCACGCAGAGGATATCGTGGTTCACTGGCCGGATGGCCACACCACCACCGGCATCGAAAAGCACATCGAAGACCTGAAGGCGATGTTCGTCTATGCCCCCGATACGGAAATCAAGACCCATCCCATCCGTTTCGGCTCCGGTGAATGGACCTGCGCAACCGGCGTAATGACCGGAACCTTCTCCAAGCCGATGCCTGTCGGCGGGGGCAAAACCATTCCCCCGACCGGCAATAAATTCAGCATTCCAATGTGCACGGTGGGGCACTGGAAGGACGGCCGGATGATAGAGGAACACCTTTTCTGGGACAACCAGACCTTTATGCAGCAAATCGGGCTGGCGAAATAATTCCTGAGATTAACGAACTCAAAAGAGTAAAAAACAAGAGGCCGTTTCAGAACAAGTTTGAAACGGCCTCTTTTTACAGGCAGGAGGCAACCCACCTAAACTTTACGCCAAATCAAAAAGCAAAATTTCGGCATCCTCCTTAGTCGTAATTTCCAGTTTCTTTTCGTCATTGACTGCCACCCCGTCTCCGGCTTTCATTTCGATGCCGTTGAGCAGCGCCGCGCCCCGCGCCGTCTGTACCCAGGCGTGTCTTCCCGCTTTCAATTCGTGACTGGTTTTTTGCCCGGCTTTCAAACGCCCGATGTACAGTTCCGCATCCTGCAAAAGGACAATGGAATCCTCCCGCCCGTCCGGCGAGGAGACCAGCCGCAACTTTCCTTCAGCATCCTTGTCAAACGATTTTTGTTCGTAGCTCGGCACCACCCCTTTTTTATTGGGCAGTATCCAGATTTGCAATAGATGCACCGGCTCGGAAGGGGATTGATTGCACTCGCTGTGGGCGATTCCCCGCCCCGCGCTCATTTTCTGCAATTCTCCGGGGCGGATGATCGACCCGTTCCCCATGCTGTCGGAATGTTCCAGGGCCCCTTCCAGAACCCAGGTCAAAATCTCCATATCCCGGTGGGGATGCATCCCGAACCCTTCCCCCGCCGCCACCCGGTCATCGTTGATCACCCGCAGGGTGCGAAAACCCATATGCTTGGGATCGTAATATTGGTCGAACGAAAAACTGTGCCAACTGTCCAGCCAGCCGATTTGTGTATGTCCTCTTTCGTTCGCCGGTCTAAGCGTTATCATTCTTCATCACCTAAACAGCTATAACCCCGCCCGGTTCCCGACGGGTTTTGAGTATAGGTAATGGTTTTGGGTAGCGGAAACCTTCAGGTTTCCACGTAGTGGCACGGCATGCCGTGCCCATTCTATGCTGTGGTTATTTCCGACTGCAACAACCCGAGCTTTTCCTGCAAAAGTTCCGCTGTATTTGCCTCCACATTCAACCGCAACAACGGCTCCGTGTTGGACGGCCGTAAATTGAACCACCAATCGGTATGTTCGACTGTCAACCCGTCCTCTCGATCCGCGTTTCCATCGGAAAACCATTGCGCCACTTGCTCGATAATTTTCTGTTGGTCTGAAACCCGAAAATTGATTTCCCCGGAACGAAAATACGGGTCGATTTCCCGCGCCAATTCCGCCAGCAGTTTTCCCGCCTCCGAAAGCAGTTCCAAACAGACGACGAGTGCAATCACGCCGGAATCCGCATACCAGTTATCCCGGAAATAAAAATGCCCCGAATGCTCCCCACCGAAAATGGCGTTTTCAGATTTCATCAACGGCTTTATGTAAGCATGCCCCACCCGCGAGCGAATCGGCCTCCCTCCCGCCTTCGCTATGGCTTCCGGAACGAGCCGCGAACAAATCAAATTATAAACGACTGCCAACCCCGGCGCTTTTTCCAACAATTTCTTTGCGACAAGCCCGGTGACCACATCCCCGCCCAAAAGTTTTCCGGAGCCATCCACTAAAAACATCCGGTCGGCGTCACCGTCAAAAGCCACCCCCAAATCCAATTTTTGCTCCACAACAACCTTGCGCAGCTCCTCCGTGTTCTCCGGCTCAATCGGGCTGGCCGGATGGTTCGGAAACGACCCGTCCAACTCGAAGTAAAGCGGCGTCAATTTGCACGGCAGGTTTTTGAAAAGTTCCGGAATCAACTTCCCCGCCATCCCGTTACCGGCATCCACGGCGATGGAAAACGGCTTGATTTTTTGGGGATCGATAAAGCTCAAAATATGTTGGATGAACTCCGGCAGCACCTCCCGCTGGACGATTTTCCCCTTCACGCTGACCGGCTCGAACTTCCCCCTCTTCATTATATCCCGGATTAAATTCAACCCTTCGGAAGCCGAAAGCGGCACTGCTTCTGCCTTGCATGTCTTGAAACCGTTATACTCTTTCGGGTTGTGCGAGGCGGTAATCATCACCCCGGCGGGCGCCCCCCATTTGCCGACGGCGAAGTACAAAGCGTCCGTGGAGCAAAGCCCGATGTCGATGACGTTTACGCCGGAATCGGAAAGCCCGCGTGAAAACCCGTCAAAAAGTTCAGTACCGGAAAGCCGCATGTCCCGCCCCACGGCTACGGCCGGCGGCCGCAGAAATGCGGCCAATGCCCGCCCAAATTGGTAGGCAAATTCCTGATTTATTTGGTCGGGATAAGTTCCGCGTACGTCGTACGCCTTGAAAATTCCGGGGTCAAAACTCATCCCTCTGAATATAACCGTTTTTCTGTCTGTTCCGTGGCACGAATGGTTTCAATATTCGGCGATTTCGCCCGCCCAAAATGAAAAACACAGGACCCGCCCCGTTTTCCGGGGCTTTATCCTGCGCTCAAAAACTAAAAAAACCGGCTCTACTTCATCCGGTTTGCAGTTGCCTGTCCAGTTCCTCTTCGGGAATGTAGTTGAAACTCACCCGTTCCCCGTCCACCTCTGCCAGACAGCATGGGCAGTACCAGCGCTCGTGGGAGTCCTGGTACAGCCGCTTGCCGCAAACGGGGCAGTGTTTTTTCATCTTCCTTTTTGCCTTTGGGGCTGCCCCGGATTCAACCGGAGCCCCGTTGCCAACCATTTCCGGTCCTTCCATAAATCGCCTCCAAGGAATTACTTCCGCAAGCCGCCTGCCCTGCATAAAACTTTCTTTTCCATTGGAGGACAAGGGCTTACGAGGACTATTTTGAAGCCGGTGTGCAATTCTATGGTTATTTTTCCACATACCCTCGCCACCGCCAAGAAACGCATTGCTCATGGCCGAAAAATGACGGGGATATTAAGCCGGCGTTACGAAAAAGGGAATAAAAAAGCCCCGCAAAAAACGGGGCTTTTCAAAGCAGCAAAATCAAACATTACTGGGCGGGCTGTTGTTCCCCCGCCGGCTTCGGCTTGAAAAAGTTCTTGTTGATGTCGATGAATTGCTTCCACTTTTCCGGGATGTCATCTTCGTTGAAAATCGCGTTCACCGGGCATTCCGCCACGCACAAATCGCACGAAACGCACTCGTCCGGATTGATGTAGAGCATGTCCGGCCCTTCGTAAATGCAGTTCACGGGGCAGACTGCCAAACACCCTTTATCTTTGACCTCGATGCACGGTTCCGCTATTACGTACGCCATTAAATCTCCTTCTCCTCCCTGCCAATATATGTTTCTTCCCCTCAATTTCAACCCCCGTTGCGCTACCTCAATCGCCAATAAAATTGGACTTTACCTCCGAAACTTTTTAACTTCATCCCGTTCGCATGAACAAAAGGAGGTTGTTATGATAAAAACGGGCAACACCGCCCCCGCCTTTGCGCTGCAAGGCACGGACGGCCAAAAACACAGTTTGGACGAAATCAAGGCCAAGGGTACGGGCTTTTTCGCTTTCTTCAAGGTCACCTGCCCCACCTGTCAATATGCCTTTCCGTTTTTGGAACGCGTTTATCAGAAAATCAAAGCCTCCGGCATCCCCTTCTGGGGCATCGTGCAGGATCCACTGGACAAGGCGCACGAATTCGCCAAACAATACGGCATCACCTTCCCGATTTTGATTGACGACACCCCCTACGTCACCTCCAAAATCTACGGCATCTCGATTGTGCCAACCTGGTATGTCGTGGATGGCAATCTGAAAGTCCTCGCAGTTGGCGAATCCTGGGTTAAAAAAGAGTATGTGGACTTGGCCACCCTGCTGGCCCAAAAAACCGGCGCCGAAATCGTGGGGCTTTTCTCGCCGGAGGAAAACGTCGTCGAACTGAAACCCGGTTGAGGCGCCCGCTCGGCTTAGTTTAAGCCGTCTGAAAACGACAAAGAAGTGAAAAGCTACCTTGTGGGGCTCGCCTGCAGCCGCTGCGCCAAGGAATATTCGGCGGACGAGCCCCAATTCCTCTGCACGTGCGGCGCCCCCCTTCTGGCGCAGTACGATTTGCCCCGCGCCCAAAAGGAACTGGACAAAACCAAGCTCAAGGGTGACACCCTTTGGCGTTATGCCCCGCTTTTACCCATTCGTGATGAAAAGTTTCAGCTGAATCTCGGCGAGGGCTGGACCCCGTTACTCTCCGTTCCGAAACTTTCCAAAGAACTCGGCCTCCCCCATCTTTTTGTAAAGGACGAATCCGGCAATCCCGGCGGCTCCTTCAAAGCCCGCGGCCTTTCGTTGGCCGTTTCCAAGGCGTTTGAATTGGGAGCAAAAGAGGTCGCCCTGCCCACCGCTGGCAACGCCGGCGGCGCCGCCGCCATCTACGCCACGAGAGCAGGTATTAGATGCTATGTCACAATGCCCAAGGACACCCCTTCCGCCTTTGTCACCTTCGCCCGTTCCACTGGCGCAACCGTGGAACTGGTGGACGGTACCATCGCCGAAGCGGGCAAAAGAATAAACGAACTGAACACTAACGGCCGCTTCTACCTACTCTCCACCCTGCGCGAGCCGTATCGCGTCGAAGGCAAAAAGACGATGGGCTACGAGCTGGCCGAGCAGTTTGACTGGCAACTGCCGGATGTAATCATCTATCCCACTGGCGGCGGTACGGGACTGGTCGGAATGTGGAAAGCGTTCGACGAAATGGAAAAATTGGGCTGGATCGGCCAAAGACGTCCGATGATGGTCTCCGTTCAGGCCGCCGGCTGTGCTCCGATTGTAAAAGCGTTTCAGGATGGCAAGGAAAAAGCCGACTTTTGGCAAAACGCTTCTACCATGGCCTACGGCCTCCGCGTCCCCTCCGCCTTGGCCGATTTCATTATGCTCAAGCTCTTACGCGACTCCGGGGGTACCGCCGTCGCCGTCACGGAAGAAGAACTGGTCGAAGGGGTCAAAAAATTGGGAAGCGAGGGCATCTTTGCCGCCCCGGAGGGGGGGGCGGCCTTGGCGGCCGTCTGGAAGTTGAAAAAAACCGGCTGGCTCCAGCCGGAACAAAAGATTGTTATATTCAATACCGGCTCCGGCGCCCTCTATGTGGAAAGTCTGTCCCGGTATTTGTAGATGTCAAAAAGCAAAACCATTATACTGCTTGGCGTTTTACTAACAATAGATATCTTTGCTGAAATGAGCCGCGCGCAGAAATCGGAAAAAGAAAAACCTGTGCAAATAACCAAAGGCGGCGCCGGAACCTTAGAGGGGCTGGCACCAGCCGGAATAAGGCACAAAAAAGACCAGGAAATCAAGTGGATGGAATGGTCGGACGCCGCTTTTGAGAAAGCCCGGCGGGAAGACAAGCTCCTGCTTCTGGATATCACCGCCGTCTGGTGCCACTGGTGCCACGTGATGGACGAAACCTCCTACTCTGATTCCGCCGTCATCCGCCTGTTGAACGAGCGCTTCATCCCGATAAGGGTGGAAGCCGACCAACGCCCGGACGTGCAGAACCGCTATCTTTCCGGCGGCTGGCCCACCACCGCCGTTTTGGTCCCCACCGGTGAAGTCCTCTGGAGCGGCACCTACCTCCCGCCGGAGCAGTTGCGGCAGGTCTTGGCACAGGTGGAGGATTATTACCGTAAAAATAAAGCCACGGTTCAGGCCCGTATTGACTCGTTCAAAACTCAAGTGGCCGAGTCCTTGGCCAATCCCGCCCCCTTGCAGGGCGAATTGAAACTGGAAGCCGTTGACGATGTGGTCAATTCCGCCATCGACAATCTGGACGCCGCCCACGGCGGCTTCGGCGACGGCCAAAAATTCCCCGCTCCCGGGACGATTGCCTTGCTTTTGTTGGAAAATCACCTTAAGAAAAACCCCAAAATCGAAAACGTTCTGCATCTCACGCTGAAAAACCAGGAAAAATTGTTGGACCCCGTCTGGGGCGGCTTTTACCGCTACGCCACTAAACCGGACTGGAGCCACCCGCACTACGAAAAAATGCTCTCCGCCAACGCCGAGCTGCTGGAAAATTATACCAACGCCTATCAGGCCACCGGCGAAGAGAGTTACAAAAAAACCGCCCTCGAAGTCATCCGCTGGCTGGAAGGTTTTATGCAGGATCCCAAAGGCGGCTTTTACGGCAGTCAGGATGCCGACTTGGGCAGCCACGAGCCGGAGAAGGATTTCATCGCCGGCGAAGAGTATTTCCTGCTGGACGACACCGCCCGCCGCAAATTGGGCATCCCCCACGTGGACAAAAACATCTATTCCGACTGGAACGGCCGGATGATCCGCGCATACTTGACGGCTTATCCGGTGCTGGGTGAAAAAAAACTGCTCGAATTTGCCCTTCTGTCGCTTGACCGAATCAGAAAAACCGCCTGGGATGCAAAATTAGGAATGGCCCACAACCCCGCCGCCAAAACCATCCTGCGCGGACTTGTTGCGGATAACGTGGAAGTCGCACGCGCTTCTGCGATGGCCTATCAAACCACCGGCAAAAAAGAGTACTTGGATTTCGCCAAGGAGATTACGGCCTGGGTTCTGAAGAACTTGCAGGATGCCAAGGGAGGCGGCTTCTACTCCGCCCCACTTTCAAACTTGTCCTACGGCAATCTCTCCTTTCCGGACAAGCCGTTCGATGAAAATTCAGAAGCCACTCTTGCGTTAGTCGAACTCCACCGCCTGACTGGCGACGCCGCTTACAAAAAAGCCGCCGAACATACCTTGAAACTCTTGTCCAAATTCTATCCCAACCGCGGCTATATGGCGGGCACCTTTGCCTTGGCCTTGCGCCAATTCGGCACGTACCCGAACCAAATCGTGATAATCGGTGGGCTGAAGGACAAAACCGCACAAGCCCTGCATTCCGCCGCCCTCCGTTTTTACGACCCGAACAAAGTCGTCATCTTTTTAGACAAGGGAACCAAGCCCCTGAAAGTCGGCGAAATCGAATTTCCGGAAATGGAAAAACCAGCCCTCTTTGCCTGTCGTCAGTCCCTCTGCTCTTCTCCGATTACGGATGCGGCCCAAGCAGAGGAGAAACTGAAAAAGTTTTTTGGCCAAACCAACTGAAAGGAATTTTATGCTTTTCGGAAGCAAGGAAAAAATCGAGCTCAAAGTCATCGGCATGACCTGTGGCCATTGCGAAGCCAAAATCCAACAGGCCGTATCCCAACTCCCCGGTGTCAAGAAAGTCACCGCCTCCCGCACGAACGGGACGGTGACCATCGAACCGGAATCCGATACTTTGAACTTGCAGACGATCAAAGAAACGATCGAATTGCTCGGTTATCAGGTCACAGAATAGCCCAAATCCACGCAGAATCTGCGAATGGCCACTAACCGGCTAAAATTCTTGCAGTTAGGCAGGAATTCTTGCAGCTTTGTAAAATTTCCTTCTCGCAGTTTCTGCGAAACGGACTCGAAAAACCCTCGGTAAGAAAATTTTCCTTCCCGCTAACTGCTTCCGGCGCAAGTAATTCATTTTAAACGGCAAAATTCAGCCAGACGGCACGAAAATTGATACTTGTAATGTTTGGCGACTAACAACGCAGTAGCAGTTCTGGTGGACTGAAGGATTGAAAGTGATTTCAAACTTTCAGGCAGACCAACCAGGTGGTAGCATCAGGGTTCCCTTGTGGGGAGGGAACCCTCTTTATTTTTGACGAAGAAAAATTTCACAGAATTTCAACCGCAGCCCAATTACTCTAAAACTAAGCCGTCTCCGTTTTCATCAAATTCTTCTCCTCCGGTGGCATACCTGTGTTTTTGCAACCCGGCCTTCCCTGTAATTATTTCGGTGGTGTTCAGGTGCATGCTACCTCTTGAAGATACTGGTTTGAAAAATGGCGCTTTGCAAAACTCCTTGACTTAAAGCCCGAATGGATTTAATTTGGAAATATTAGACATACGCTTGCAGAGGGGCAAGCCGATGTGGTGAAAAACCGCGAGGGGTTTTCTTGTCTTTCACATTAGTTGAAAAGTGCTTGAATGCCGACAGGTGACAGGAAAGCAAAAATTGAACCGTTGACGGTGAAAGGAGCAACTATGCGTTTTGGTTGGAAGGCAGCGGCAGCAGTCAGTATTTTGCTACTCTTGACGAGCCTGGCACGGGCGGCCAATACGGTCCCCGTCGGCGTCGTAATCCAATCGGGCGTGGGTCCGGCCGGAATCATCGAAACCCTCGATGAAACACAGCCGCCGGAGCCGGAAGCCCCCCCCAAGGTGGCGCGGCAGCACCCCTACGAAGTTCCCACGGAAGTTTTCAACCAAATTAAACGGCGTGGAATTGCTCCCGGAGATAACGGCGCCAAGGTCATCCGGGCCGGTTCCCTTGTAGGCCGAACCCAGACGCCAACGGTTGCCCCCCCTTTGGATATCAGCTTTACTGGTCTTTTTGCCTCAAATCTGGCCCCACCCGATCCCTGCATGGCTGTGGGCCCCAACCACATCATCCTGTCCGTCAATACTCGTTTCAACATTTACAATAAAAACGGCGCCACCCAGTCCGCCAACAGCTATGCCACCTTCTTTAGCAACGTGAATACGCTCCCTTCGGTGTTCGACCCAAAGGTGGTCTACGACCATTTGGCTGGCCGCTGGATTGTGGTGATTCTGTCCGTCGGTACCAGCGGCTCCAACTATCTGATTGCCGCCTCCGATGATTCCGACCCCCGCGGCACCTGGTACAAATACAGCTCGCCGGCTCAAATCGACGGCTCCACGCCGACCACCCACGGGGCCGACTATCCGGGTATCGGGTTCGACAGCCAGGCCGTCTACATCACCTCCAACCAGTTCGCCAATTTTCTGACTGGCAGTTTCATGTATTCCAAAATACGGATTTTCAAAAAATCGGAGCTGTACAGCAACGCGGCTCCCCCCTTGACCTACACGGACATCACCCGGATGCAGGATCCGAGCGATGGGGAATACACTTTTACCATCAAACCGGTCATTCCGCATTCGCCGCTGAACGGAACTTTTTTGGTCAACACGCAGGGTTCAATCGGCGATAACATCGAACTCTGGCGGATCACCGATCCAATTAGCGCCCCGGCGCTGGTTCACGTCGCCACGATCCCGATTGGCAGCTATCAAGCCCCGCCGGATGCCGTCCAGCCGTTCGGCGTCGCCTTGGTGAACACCAACAGTTCAACTATCCAGTCCGAAGGGCAGTACAGAAACGGCCGGCTCTATTTTGCCTTTCCGCAGGCCCATAATTTCGGTGGCGGCGAGGTTTCAGCCATTCGTTATCTGGAATTGGATACCAGCGGCAGCATCAGCCAAAATATCATTTACGGCGCTGACGGAGAGCAATATTACTTTCCGGCGCCATGGCCTTTGGCCAGCGGCAATGTCGCGATGGCCCTTTCCCATTCCAGCGCCTCTTCTTATCCCTCCGCCCGTTACCTGGGAAATTTTCCCGACGACCTCTCCGCGGGTATTTTGAAAGCCGGCGATACAACCTATTTCTGCAACTTCTGCGGGGGCCGCAACCGTTGGGGGGATTACGCCGGCATCTGGGGCGACCCGGTTTCGCCCCGCAAGGTCTGGTTTTTCCACGAATACGCCCGCAAGCCCCAGCCCAACACTTGGGGCACTTGGTGCGGTTCAATCACTTTAGAAAACCACAGTCCCGTTCTTTCCGACCCGGGACCGCAAAGCGTAAATGAAGGAGAAACGCTGGCCGTCAACCTCACCGCCGTTGAACCGGATGGCGAGGTATTGTTCCCCTATCAAATACTGGCGCCCGCGCCGGCCTACGCCTCCTTCACCAATTTGGGGGGCGGGCAGGGGCAACTGATCTTGACGCCGGGCTGTTTTGACGTGGGAGTGGATACGGTCTATATCGTGGCCGCCGACAGCACAACACCCTCCCTGGCCGATACAACCGCCATTGAAATCACCGTGCTGGAAAACAACTGCGCGCCTTCGGCCGTTCGCTCCGGCCCGGACACCGTCCGTATCAATCAGTGCCAGAACCGGTTGTTTTCCCTAGCCGCATCTGACCCTGACTCCAGCGGTAGTATCTCATTTTCGGTCGGCACTCTCCCGACTTTCGCAAGCGTGATTGACTCTGGCAACGGACGGGGGGCGTTAAGTTTGTCCCCAACCATCTCCGATTTGGGCCCCTATACTGTTCAAGTTTTCGCATCGGATGGACAGGACTCCGGCGTTTTGGCGGTTCCCGTTCAGGTCTTTCAGAAAGGAGATTTGAACCAGGACGGCGCTCTGGCCCCCGCCGATGTCGTTTTGCTCCTGAACTGCATCTTCTTGAGCCTCACTCCTCCCGCCGGCCCGGGTGCCTGCGATATGGATGGCGGCGGCCTTTCCATCAGCGACGTAGTGGTGCATTTGAACGCCACCTATCTGATGCAATCCTTGCCTCCTTGCTAATGCAATCCAAAAAGCCCGGTCTCGTTGAGAGGCCGGGCTTTTTTTATGTCCACCGATTTCGGATTAAACCTTCCTTCCCACCCGCTTGTAAAACCTACGTTAAGGGGCCTATATTGCCGTTGAGGGAGACGAAGGAAGAATGAAACTGTTTCGCAAGCATTGGTTCTGGCTAGTGTTGTTGGTAATCACAGCCGGCGGGGTGTACACCTTCACTCGCGCGGACAAAAAAAATAAAAACGGCGCCGCCGCCTTGAAAACCGCAAAGGTGACGCGCGGCAATCTCCTCGCTTCCATAACCGCCACTGGCATCGTCCGCCCCATCCAGACCGTAGAGTTGAAATCCAAGGCCTCCGGCGAAATCATCAAGCTTCCCATCGACGCCGGCGATTACGTCAAAAAAGGGGATTTGATCTGCAAGCTGGACCAGACCACGGCCAAAAACGACCACGAACAGGCCAAGGCCGACTATGAAGTGGGGCTGGCGGCCGAGAAGAAACAGAAAAAAGAACTCGACCGGATTTTGGAGCTTTATGAGAAAAAACTGGTCTCCGAAGCGGAGCGGGACAATGCCGAGTTGGCCTACCAGCAGGCCCATTCGCAAAGGGTAAGGGCGGAAGCGGCTCTTTCCACCGCCGCCGAGCGTCTGGCGGAAACGGAGCTGAAAGCCCCCATCGACGGCATCATTTTGCGCAAAGACGTGGAGGAAGGGCAGGTGATTTCCTCCGGCGTCTCCTCTGTTTCGGGGGGGACGACGATTGCCCTTTTGGCCAATCTGGACAAAGTGAACGTGTTGGCGGATGTAGATGAAACCGACATCGGCCGCGTGAAGGTGGGACAGACGGTTAAAGCCGTGGCGGATGCCTTCCCCGATCAGGAGTTTATCGGTAGAGTTTTGAAAGTCGCCCCGCTGGCCAAAGTGGATCAGAACGTGACGACTTTTGAAGTCACGGCGGAAGTGGACAACCCCCGGCACCTTTTGAAATCCGGCATGAACGCCAACGTCCAAATTATGACCGCCGAGGCCCGCGATGTCTTGCTTGTTCCCAATGAATCGGTTAAAGAGTTGATGGACGTGATGCAGTACTTTTCCGAGGAGGAGCAAAAGAAATTCGCCGCCATGTTTGCCGGCGGCGGCCAGAACCGCGTCCGCACCCAGACGAGCGGAGGCGGCGGGGGGGGGCAGATGGTCGTCGTTCAGCAGGGGGGCCCCGGAGGCGGTGGCGGCGGACGCTCCGGCGGCAATCGTCAGGTTCGGCGCAATTTTGACCCCTCGAAGATGGACACCACCAAAATGGACCCGGAAACTCTCGCGCAGATGCGCGAATTTCAGTCCAAGCTTGCGGAGCGCAAAGCCAAGGAGGGCGCAGAAGTGGAAACCGCCCGGCGCTGGGTCTTGGTCAAGGAAGGAAACAAAATCACCCCCAAGCAGGTTCTGGCCGGCATCTCCAATTTGGATCAGACCGAAATCATCGCCGGGCTGGAGGAAGGCACCGAAGTGATTGCCCAGCCCACTTCGATGCTGGCCGAGCAGCGCGAAGCAATGCTTGCGCGCTTCCGCTCCATGAGCGGCATCCCCGGAATGAGCGGCGGCACCAGCGGAAGCGGGCGGCGATGACCCCTCCGCAAACCGCCGTTGCCCCTAGTGTGGAAGCCGGAACGTCAGCCGTAACGATTCCCCGCCCGGCCCGTTCCAACATTAACGTTTGGGAAAGTTTCTTGGTTGCCTTCGCCGCCCTCCGCGCCAACAAGGTCCGCTCCTCCCTGACGATGTTGGGCATCATCATCGGCGTGGGAGCCGTGATTGCCATGATTGCGCTCGGTCAGGGGGCCAAAAAGGCGGTCGAGGACTCCATCTCCGCTTTGGGGACAAATTTGCTGATGATAAATCCCGGCTCCGCCCGGCAGGGGATGGTTCGCCTCGGCGCCGGCTCCTCCATACGTTTGAATGACGACGACCTGAAGGCGATTCAAACCAAAGTCGCAGGCATTCAGGCCACCGCCCCGGAGCTCTCCCGCTTCGGCCAGTTGAAATACGGCAACAAAAACTGGAACGCCCGCGTCGTCGGCACCACCCCGGATTACGAATTTGTCCGCAACGCCCGGCTGGAAAAAGGGGCTTTTTTTACCAGGCAGGATGACGCCACCCGCCGCAGAGTGGCTATCATCGGCACAACCGTCGTGGAAAATCTCTTCGAGCCGGAGGAGGACCCGATCGGCCGCCCGATTAAAATCAACAACATCACTTTTGAAGTCACCGGTGTTTTGAAACCGAAAGGCCAGCAGGGCTGGTTCAATCAAGACGACATTGTTTTGATTCCCCTGCAAACCGCCCAGAAACGGCTCTTGGGGCTCGATTTCTTTTCCAACATCAACGTGCAGGTCACCGATGTCTCTTTGATGGAGCAGGTTTCGCTGGATATCGAGCAAGCCCTGCGCCGGAGCCACAAGCTCGCCCCCGGCGAGGACAACGATTTCTCCATCCGCAACCAGTCCGACATCATGGCCACCCGCACGGAAACCGCCAAGACCTTGACCTGGCTTCTGGCCTCCGTCGCCTTCGTGTCGCTGATGGTTGGCGGCATCGGCATTATGAACATTATGCTCGTGTCCGTGACGGAACGCACCCGCGAAATCGGCGTCCGCCGCGCGCTGGGCGCCCGCCGCCGAGATGTGATGGCCCAATTTTTGACCGAAGCCGTCACCCTCTCCCTGGTCGGCGGCCTAATCGGCATCGGCTTGGGGGTCGGGGCGACGGTTTTGATGTCCAAGCTCGCCGGCTGGAGTACGCTGATTTCCTCCGGCTCCATTCTGCTCGCCTTTATTTTTTCCGCCACGGTCGGCATCTTCTTCGGCCTCTATCCCGCCAAAAAAGCCGCCTCACTCGACCCCATCGAAGCCCTGCGCTACGAGTAAATGTGCCTCTTCCGGTTTGAGGTACTCGCCTCCCCTTGGTATGGCCGCTTTGGGCGGCTAAAATAAATCCATTCCTGCAAAAAGAACCGTAACGATTTTTATTTCTTTAGCAATTTCAAAAATGCCTCCAGCAGGCGGGTGTTGATGATGTCGGATTTTTCCGCCCAGCCGCGGCGGGCCTGGGCGATGCCGTATTCCAGAAAATCGAGATGGGCGATCGAATGAGCGTCCGTATCGATGGAAAGCTTGACTCCGGCAACGACGCATTTTTTGACGTGCTCGTCTTTCAAATCCAACCGGTCGGGAAAGGCGTCTATTTCCAGAATCGTGCCGGTCTCTTTGGCCGTTTTGATGATGGCGTCCATATCCACGTCGTACGGTTCCCTTTTTCCAATTAACCGCCCCGTGGGGTGAAACAAAATATCGACGTTGGGGTTTTTGATGGCGCGGATGATCCGCTTGGTTTGCTCTTCCCGCGGCAAATCGAAGTGGGAATGAACGGCCACACCGCAGACGTCCAGTCGGGCCAGCGTTTCATCATCCAAATCCAAACTTCCGTCTTTCAGAATGTCGCATTCGGTCCCTTTCAGAATTTTTAGCTTGGCACCTATTTTTTTCTGCACTCGGTCAATTTCCACCCATTGTTTGCGGATTTTTTTCTCATCCAGCCCGCCGGTCATCGCCAGCCGTTTGGTGTGGTCGGTGATGGCGATGTATTTGTGACCCCGTTCGATAGCAGCCTTGGCATAGGACTCAATCGTATCAGCGCCGTCCGTCCAGTCGGTCTGAATTTGCAAATCCCCCTGCAAATCGTCGTAGCCGATGAGCTTGGGAAGTTTGTGCTTTTTGGCCAGCTCAATTTCGCCGGTATTTTCCCGCATTTCCGGCTCCACGTAATCCATTCCCAAAACGGCGTAGAGTTCCTCCTCGGTCCGCCCGGCGAGCTGCTTTTTGCCTTTGAACAACCCGTACTCATTCAGCTTCCAGCCCTTAGCCAAAGCCATTTCGCGCAGAGCCACGTTGTGGTCCTTGGAGCCGGTGAGGTAGTTCAAAGCGGCGCCGTACGATTCGGCCGGGACGACCCGCAAATCGACGTTCAAACCCGACTCCAGCTTGACCGCCGATTTGGTTTCGCCATGGGCAACGACCCGTACCACCTCCGGCATCGAAACAAAGAAATCCATCACCGGCCCCGGCTTTTTGGAGACGACCAGAACATCCAGATCCCCGATGGTTTCCTTCCAGCGGCGCAAGGACCCGGCGATAATCACCTTCTCGACTTCTTTTTGCCCGCGGAGCCGCTCTTCAATTCGCCGGGCCAAGGGCAAAACCGCGCCCAGAAGCGGCCGTCCGGTGGCCTTTTTCAAAAACTCCAGTCCTTTTTTAATGTTTTCTTCCGATTTGGCGCCGAAATGCTCTAATTTGGCGACTCTCCCGGCCTTGGCCGCCCTTTCCAAATCGGCTACGGTTTTGACCCCCAGTTCTTCGTAGAGCTTCTTTATCGACTTGGGTCCCAACCCTTCGATTTTGCGCAGACCGGACAAATCGACGGGCACTTTCTTTTTCAGCTCGTCATGGTATTTCAGATGGCCTGTTTTTATCAATTCCTCGATTTTTTTGGCAATGGAGGCACCGATGCCGGGGATTTGTTCGAGTGCTTTCAAGCCTCCGGAGGCGTAGATTTCGGAAACACTTTTGTCTAAATCGCCGACTGCCTTGGCCGCTTTTTCGTAGGCCCGGGGTTTGAAGGGAACTCCTTCCATATCCAAATATTCCCCAATTTCGGCGATGATGCGAGCTACTTCCTGGTTGGAGATTCGTTTCATCGGCAACGAAATATAAGCAAAGAAACAATAGATTTAGCTCAAAATAATTGCTCACGAAGATAGCCAATAAATCCGCTAAGCGAATCATTTGATAATGTGAAAACACTTACTAATATGATATAAGTTAGCTTTTATCAATAGGTTATATGATTTTATATTTTTTTCTTGACAAAAGCGAAACTTTTAATAGATTCATGCGTAATTTCTGACTGACGGTCAGTCATTAGTTCTGGAGGGTTGACCTAAAAAGGAGCTGGAATGGGAATAACCGAGCGTAAAGAAAGAGAAAAATTACACCGAAAAGAAGAAATTCTAAACGCCGCCGAAAAAGTGTTTTTTGAAAAGGGGCTGGCCGTATCGACGATGGATGAAATAGCCGAGCGGGCCGAGCTTTCCAAAGGAACGCTCTACCTCTACTACAAGAGCAAAGAGGATTTGTATATGGCCATCATCTGCCGGGGGCATCAAATCCTTTTGAAAATGTTCCAGGAGGCAGCCGCAACCGGCGAAAGTTCCATCAAGCTTTTGGAAAATTTGGGGCAGGCGTATTTCACCTTTTACAAGCGCTATCACGATTATTTCCGGATGTTTTCCTTTTCCGAAAACACCCAATTGCATTCCCAGGTTTCGGAGGAGATGAAGAACAGCTGCGCCGAATCGGGGCAATGCCTCGGCGGAGTGGTTGAGAGCGTGATTCAAAAGGGAATCGAGGACGGCAGTTTCCGGCCGGAAGTGAGCCCGCTGGAAATGTCGGTCATCCTCTGGGCTCATTGCCGGGGGGTGATGGATATTATCGACCATATTTCGAGCAAAGGGGACTGGGCTCAAAAGAAGTTCGCGGACCTGGACTTCGAAAAAATGTATCGGAAATCGACCGCCATGTTGGTCTCTTCCATTTTGACCGACGAGGCGCGGAAAAACTTCAAGCTGGAGCTGTAAAGCAATACCGAAGATACACGGAAAAAAGGAGCAAACTTTGTTGAGGAAAAAGGATAATGCAGGACTTGTTTTAACAATCATATTAAGCGCCGTTTTGGTTTTGGCGGCCTCTCCCCTCGTGGCCGCGCCAGAACTTTTGGAAACGAACCCGGACAGCGCCTTGGCTTTGACGTTGGCGCAGTTTGAAGGAAGCTTCATCTCACTACAAGAAGCCAAAGCGGAGGCGATGAAGCATGCCACCTCCGTGCAGGAGGCCAGAGCCGCCCTCAAGGCGGCCGGCGGAACGCACCGCCGGGAGAAAGGGGCTTTTGACCCGGAGCTTTTCGCCGAAGGGGAGAAGTCAAGATTTCGTCAGCCGAGCGCCTTCGCCGTGCCGGGAGTAGGTTCTTTTGCCATCGTGCAGGAGGATGAACGGCTGACGGGCTCGGCGGGCCTGCGTTTGAAGTCCCCTTTGGGAACGAAACTGGAGGCCAGCTTGAATACCACCCGGCTGGAAAGCAATTCCCCCTATACAGCGCTAAAACCGCAATACACCAACTTTGGAAAAATCGAACTGACCCAACCGATCCTTTCCGGTTTCGGGCCGGGAACGGCTTCAAATTTGAGTTCCGCTCGGCGGGGATTGGAAGCTGCCCGCGCCCGCTATGCGGACGCTGTTCTCTCACTCAACGCCGAAGTGGAGCAAACCTATTGGGACTTGTACGCCGCCGAGCGGGATCTAGCCGTGCAGATTTTAATACGGGATCGGGCGGCCGCTTTCTTGAAGGAAACGGAACTGAAAGCCGCCGTCGGCCGGGTCGGCCCGAACCAGGTGGCCAACGCCAAGGTTTTTTTGGCCGAGCAGGAGCAGGCCGTTTTGGATAGGGAAGAAAATTTGGACAAAACTTCCGACCAGCTGGCCACTTGGTTAGGCCAGCGGTCGGCATCCATTAGATACCGCCCTTCCGATACGCCCCCTTCCGATTTTCCGGTGGAAGACCCGGACAGTTTGGTTCAAAAAGCATTGGAGGAGAACCGCAACCTCAAAGTGGCGGAAAAAAACTGGGCCGCGGCCCGCTCGCTGGCCAAAGGGGCCGGCTGGAACGCGTTGCCCAAATTGGACTTGTACGGTATCTTGGGAGCCAACGGACTTTCCGGAACAGACACCTTGGGCGGCCCCTTCGCTGGCAGCGCCGACCGCGCTTGGACACAGGTTTTTCAACGAGATTATCCAACTTGGAACGTCGGTTTCCGTTTCTCCCTGCCGATTGGACTTCGTTCCGGGCTCGGAGAACGCCAGCGTTTGAACGGCGAGGCGGAGCGGGCCTACCAACAATACGTGGCCGCCCGACGGGGACTGGAAGAAAATGTGCGGGCCGGCTACAGGGAATTACTGCATGCCAAAAAACGGCTGGAGGCGGCCCGCACGGGCGTGGAGGCTTCCGCCGAACAGGTGCGGATTGGAATGCTGGAGTATCAGGTGGGACGAACGACGGCTTTCGAACTTGTCCGTCTCTCCGCCGATTTGGCTACCGCCCAGCAACGCTATTCGCAGGCCTTGGTGCGGGCGGCCAAGGCGGCGGCGGAATTGAAAAAGCTTACGACAAGCGCAATTGAAACCCAAAACCAAAATTAAGAGGGCCAAATGAAAACGAATAATCGCTGGGGAATAGAACTGGGCTGGGTGATTGCCCTGATTTTGGTCTTTTTGTTAATCACCGGCTGCGCCAAAAACAAGGGGAACGGTTTTTCCCCGCCGCCGATGCCGGTGGAGGTGGCCACGGTGACTTCCGGCACGGTGGCCGACCGGTTCGAAGCGGTCGGGACCTTGGAAGCGCTGGATGCCGTCACCATCGTCTCCCAAATCGACGCTTTGGTGCTGGATGTTCCCTTTCGGGAAGGGGCCTTTATCGAGAAGGGGGGGCTCATCGCCCAGTTGGATGATGGGCAATTGAAAGCCGAGGAAGCCCGCGCCGAGGCCTTGCGGGACCAGCGGAAAATAAGCTACGAACGGGTGAAATCGATTGTGGAGCAGAAGGCCGGCGCGCCACAGGATTTGGATGACGCCGCCGCCGGCTTGAAGATGGCGGAGGCGGACTGGGCCTTGGCCAAAGCCCGCTTGGCCAAAACAAAAATCACGGCCCCCTTTTCCGGGCTTATAGGCGCCCGCCGGACCAGCCCGGGAGCTTTTGCCCGCACGGGCGAGCCGATCACCGATTTGGCCCAGGTTGACGAGCTGCGCATCATTTTTTATGCCCCGGAGCGCTACCTGGCCCAACTCAAATCGGGCGCCTCCGTCACCGTTTCCGCCCCCGCCTATCCCGGCTACGAACTCAAGGGGAGAATCAGCGTGGTGGAGCCGGTGGTCAACCCGGAATCCCGCACGGTCAAAATCTTGGCCCGGGTCCCCAACCCTCACCGAAAATTCCGCCCCGGAATGTCGGCCAACGTCTCGGCGGTTTTGAGCGAACGGAAAAACGCCCTCACCGTGCCGGACGAGGCGATCTTTGCCGAGGGGAACCAGCAGATGGTGTATGTTATCCAGCCCGACAGTACGGTGGCCCCCACGCCGATTGCCACCGGCACCCGGCTAAAGGGAAGCGTGGAGGTTTTGCAGGGGCTTTCGGCCGGGGCCAAAGTGGTCAAGGCCGGGCATCAAAAATTGTTTCCGGGGGCCAAGGTTTTCCCCGTGCCGGATTCGGGCGCGCCCCAAGCGGGAGGTAAATCATGAAGTTAAGCGAACTCTCCATCCAGCGCCCGGTTTTCGCCTCGGTGATGAGCTTGGTCATTTTGCTTTTCGGAATCCTTTCCTTCCTCCGACTGCCGGTGCGGGAGTACCCGGACATCGACCCGCCGATCGTTTCCATCACCACCTTTTACCGGGGGGCCAGCCCGAGCGTGGTGGAGACCGAAATCACCGACATTCTGGAGGAGCAACTTTCCACGCTCGAAGGGGTGAAAACCATCAAGTCCTCCAGCGTGGAGCAGGGCTCGGTGATTGCCGTCGAGTTTGAGCTCTCCCGGGACGTGGACGAGGCGGCCAACGACGTGCGCGACCGGGTGACCCGCATCCGCGGGGAGCTGCCCCAGGAAGCGGACGACCCGATCATTGAAAAACTGGACGTCAACGCCCAGCCCTTTTTGTGGCTGGCCCTCTCCTCGACCCGCCACTCCGATCTGGAGGTTTCGGAAATCGCCGACCGGATTTTGAAGGAAAAGCTGCAGCGCTTGCCCGGCGTCGGGCTGGTTTTCATCGGCGGGGAACGGAAATATGCCATGCGGGTCTGGCTGGATGCCCAGCGTATGGCCGCCTTCGGGCTGACGACCCAGGATATCGAGTCCGCCATCCGCCGGGGGAACGCCGAAATTCCGGGCGGCCGGGTGGAGGGGACCGGGCGGGAGTTTGCCGTGCGCACGCTCGGCAAGCTGGCCACCCCGGAGGAGTTCGCCGGGCTCATCGTAAAACAGGACGGGGACCAAATCGTCCGACTGGGGCAGGTGGCGGACGTGAAATTGGGGGCCGAGGATGAGCGGACGGTGGTGCGCTACAACGGCCATCCGGCGGTGGGGGTGGGAATCGGCAAGCAGAACAAGGCCTCCACCATCGAGGTTTCCAAAACGGTGATGGCCGCCATGCCGACGCTGGCCAAAGAATTGCCGAAGGGGATGAATTTGGAAGTGGCCTACAACGCGGCCGAATTCATTCAGGAATCGATCAACGAAGTGAGCGAGACCGTATTGATTGCTTTGTTTCTGGTAATTTTGGTGATTCTGGCCTTTTTGAAAAGTTTCCGCGCCACCGTGATTCCGGTCGTGGCCATTCCGGTCTCCATTCTGGGGAGCTTCGCCGTCGGCTATTTTCTCGGTTTCACCCTGAACATTCTGACCCTGCTCGCTTTGGTTTTGGCCATCGGCTTGGTGGTGGATGACGCCATCGTGGTTTTGGAAAACGTCTACCGCCATATGCAGATGGGAAAGGACCGGCGCAAGGCGGCCTTTGACGCCTCCAAGGAAATCGGCTTCGCCGTTCTGGCAATCACCATCTCCTTGGTGGCGGTTTTCGTGCCGCTTTCTTTCTTGACCGGCAACGTCGGTAAGTTGTTCCGGGAGTTCGGCATCTCGGTGGCGGCGGCCGTTTTGATTTCCGGCTTCACCGCGCTCACCCTGACGCCGATGCTCACCTCCCGGATTTTAAAGCCGCTCTATGGCGTGGGTCACAACTGGGCCACTCGCAGCTTTGACGCTTTTTTTGCCTGGCTCGATGCCACCTACGCCCGGATTCTGGCCTGGGCCATGAAAAACCGCCTGAAGGTGTTTGCCGGCGCAACGGTTCTGGTTCTGGGCTCGCTGACCTTGTTTAAAATTCTCCCCTCCGAGCTGGTGCCGGTGGAGGACCGGGGCATCGGCTTCGGCGTGGTGTTCGCCCCGGAGGGGGCCACGCTGGACTACACGGACCGCTACATGCGGCAGGTGGAGAATATTTTGATGAATTTGCCGGAGCGCCAGGGGCTTTTCACCGCGGTCGGTCTGGGCTTTTCCGGCCCCGGACGGGTGACCAACGGGGTTTTGTTTTTGCGCCTGAAACCGCGCGGGGAACGGGAGCGCTCCCAGCAGGAGATTGTGCAGTCCCTCTTTCCGCAGTTGATGTCGATCCCCGGCGTTCTGGCCTTCGTCATCAACCCTCCCAGCTTGGGGGCCGATTTCACCTCCAGCCCGGTGGAGTATGTGTTACAGGGGGACACCTACGAGGAACTGCAGCAATCCGTCGGGATTATGATGGGAAAGGCCCAGCAGTTGGGCTACCTGTATAATTTGGACACCGATTTGCGGCTGAACAAGCCGCAGCTGGACATAAAAATCGACCGGGAGCGGGCCGCCGGTTTGGGGGTTTCGGTGACGGAGATCGGCGCGACGTTGGAAACTTTCCTCGGCGGCCGGGTGGTCACCAATTTCAAACGGGGGGCCAAGCAGTACGACGTCATTACGCAACTGAAACCGGCCGACCGGGCCACGCCGCAGACGATTGAAGACCTCTATATCCGCACCAAGGGGGGCTTGGTGCAGCTGGCCAACGTGGTGCAAATCAAGGAGACCGTGGCCCCCAAGGAGTTGAACCATTACAACCGGGTCCGCTCCGCCACCATCACCGCCAGCATGCTTCCCGGCGTCAGTTTGGGAAAGGCATTGGACGATTTCGACCAAATCCGGGAAAACGATTTGCCGGCCGGCATCAAGCGGGAGCTTTCCGGCCAGTCGCGCGAGTTCAGGGAATCCAGCACGGCTTTGTACTTCATCTTTCTTTTGGCCGTGGTTTTCATCTACCTCGTATTGGCGGCCCAGTTCGAAAGCTTCATCCATCCATTGACGATTCTTTTGGCCGTGCCGCTGGCTTTGGTCGGGGCTTTGGTCTCGTTGTTCATCTTCCGCCAGAGCTTGAACATTTATTCCCAGATAGGGCTGGTGATGCTGATCGGGCTGGTGGCCAAAAACTCCATTCTGATTGTGGAGTTCGCCAACCAGCTCCGGGAGCGGGGAGTGGCGCTTTTTGACGCCGTGACGCAGGCCGCCCGCACCCGTTTGCGGCCGATTTTGATGACTTCCTTGACGGTCGTTTTCGGCGTTTTGCCGATTGCCATCGGCTTGGGGGCGGGAGGCGAAGCCCGCCGCCCGCTCGGGATTTCGGTCGTCGGCGGAATGCTTTTCTCCACTTTTCTGACTTTGGTTCTGGTGCCGGTGGTTTACACCTTTATGGCCCGCTTTACCAAGCAGGAGGAAACGGCCGAGGAAGCCGCGGGAGCCAAAATCAAAGAGCCGGCGAAAGAACCGGCGGCGGAAGAATTTCCGGCGGGGATTCCCGCCACGGCGCGGGGAACCACCGAGTAAGTTCGCTTCACCAAACGAGAGGGAACCTTTCCTGTTTACCCCGAGCGACTTGTCCCGACTGAAATGGAGGGAAGCCGAGGGGCGACTCCCCGCTTGCCCTGAGCATCGTCGAATGGGTGGTTGCCCGCCTGTTTTGGCCTTTCATTTTCGTAGGGGCAGACCCGTGTGTCTGCCCATTTTTTCTTGCATTTTTTCTTGCATTTTTTCATTTCTTTTCCACTATATTATCTCTAACCAGCGGGAGCGAGAATAAATGACCCGCATTCTAAAATTTCCGGCCAAAAACCCCTTCTTATTCTGCACCCTGTTTTGCCTGTATTCTCCCCTTGTTTTTTCCCAGCAGGTCGATACCGCCTGGGTGCGGCGCTACAACGGGCCGGGAAATGGGGATGACAAAGCCACAGCCATCGCCGTCGACTCGAGCGGCAATGTTTACGTCACCGGCTCCAGCTTCGACAGCACCACCGCCTTTGATTACTGCACCATAAAATACCTGCCGAACGGGGATACGGGATGGGTGAGGCGGTATAATGGGTCTCCGAATGACACCGATTTGGCACGGGCGTTGGTTCTTGATGATAACAGCAATGTTTATGTCACCGGAGTAAGCGAGGGATTCATTACCACGGTCAAATACGACTCCAGTGGAAACCAACTGTGGGATAAGCGGCTTGAATCAAACGTTAATTTCAGTCGAGTCAGCATCAACGGCGGTTATGCTCTTGGTCTGGATGGACAAGGCAACCTGTACGTTACAGGCCAGCAATGGGACCTCGAGTCGTGGGTATGGTTTCTGGTCAAATACGATACAGCGGGTAATTTGCAATGGTTTCGAAGTGTAGCTGTAGCATTAAACACTAACTTTGATTTGGCCGTAGATACCAGTGGCAATGTATATGCTGCGGCGGGTGGTCAAATAGTCAAATATGACCCACAAGGTAATTGGCTATGGACTCGAAATTTTTCTGGGGAAGCTCGCTCACTTGCTTTGGACGGTAGTGGGAATGTTTGCGTTGCCGGTGGCGCTGGTAATTATTTTGTTACCACGAAATATGATTCAGCCGGCAATCTTTTATGGACCCAAAACTATGGCGAAATTACGCCTGGGCCTGGGGGATTTAAGGGCGCTTCAGCAATTGCAGTCGACAAAAACAATAATGTTATTGTTACCGGCCAGATTTGGGACGTAGAGTATTGGATTTGGTATACAATAAAATATGATTCGACTGGCAACGATTTGTGGACTATAGGAGGATGGTTTGGTTTTTATGAACCATCTTCTGCTCTGCAGGTTGACACAGGTGGAAACGTGTATGTTTTAGCGGGAGAGAATAGTTATAGTGTCGTGAAGTATGACCCGCAGGGCAATATGATTTGGAACAAGTACTACCCGGCAAGAGTGAAAGATATATCTTTAGACCTCAAAGGAAATATCTATGTCACCGGGTATAGTGCTGGAGGTGGAACCGGTAACGACTTCGCAACCATAAAATATTCCCCTCTTCCCCAATTAAAAGGGGATTTGAATTTAGACGGAACGTTGAGCACTGCGGATGTTGTTTTGATATTGAACTGCGCCTTTATGGGCGAAGCGCCGCCGGCAGCACCTTCTGCTTGCGATTTGAATTGCGATGGCAAGGTGACGCCGGCGGATGTGGTGATTTTGCTGAATATGGTTTTTCTGTCCGCATCAGCGCCGTGTTAAAAAATTTTTATCGCTAGCGGCGACTTTAGTCGCGGCTCATTTCCTTCGGGTTATGAGTCCGAAGGCCATCTTTTATAAAGCAATGCCGGCCTAACCCGCAGGGGAACAACACCTTGTTTCCTCGCGGTTCTTTTTTAGCCGCACGATAAAAATTTTTTGTTTACTGGGAACCCTTTTGCCAATTTTAGCGTATTAGTATTTTAGATGAATCGAAAATACGATAACAAGAAAGGAAAGCTGGGCGAAAAGCAAAAAGCCCTTTGCGCCTACCACGCGGAAATGTGCCAGGTCTTTTCCCACCCCACCCGGCTGGAAATCCTCTGCACCCTTCGGGAAGGCGAGATGTCCGTCGGGGAACTGGCCGAAACGCTGGGCTTGGGGATGGGGAATTTGTCCCAGCATCTGGCCATGATGCGGGAACGGCGGATTCTGGAGGCCCGCAAAGCCGGCAATCAGGTCTTCTACCGGGTGGCCAATTCCAAGCTTTTGAAGGCCTTCGACTTGCTGCGCGAAATTCTTTTGGAACAAATTGCCGAGCAAAGCCGCCTCTTGGCCGGAGGAAGAACCTAAAAGGGGGACGAATGAACCGCCTGACCGCTTTTTCCATCAACCATCCCAAGCTGACCATCATTTTGAGCTTGCTGGTGACCGTTTTGTTCGCCACGCAAATCCCCCGGGTGAAAACCGACACCGACCCGAAAAACATGCTCCCCGCCACTTCCGACGTCCGGGTGGGAAACGACCGGGTGGAGCAAAACTTCGCCCTGCACAAAGACGTCATCGTTTTAGGCATCGTTCATCCGTCAACGATTTTCAATTCCGTCACGCTGGAGAAGATTGGACGGCTGACCGATTCGGCAAGCCGCCTGTCCGGCGTGGTTTATGAGGACATCCAGAGTTTCACCACGGCCGACAACGTGGTCGCGGAAGGGGATAACCTGACCGTCCGGCCGCTTTTGACGGACGTTCCTAAAACGCCGGAAGAGATGGAGACCTTCCGCCGGGAACTCTTGGACAACCCCATCTGGGTCGGCCGCCTGATTTCGCAAGACGGAAAGACGACCGCCATCTACATTCCGCTGGAGCCGGGGGCCAACGCCAAACAGATCGCCGACCGGCTGCGGGAACTGGTCGAGAAAGAAAAAGGGGAGGAGCAATTCTACATCGCTGGCGACCCCGTAGCCCGCGACACCTTCGGCGAAGAAATGTTCAAGCAGATGGCCCTCTTCTCTCCGCTGGCGGGCCTGATTATGCTCGTGGCGCTTTTCTGGATGTTTGGAAATTTCCCCCTCGTTTTCTCCATTCTCGCGGTGGCGATGATGTCCGTCACCTGGACGATGGGGCTTTTAATCGGGCTCGGCTTCCCAGTGCACATTATGAGCTCCATGATTCCGGTCTTTTTGATGGCCATCAGCACGGACAGCATCCACATTTTTAACGAGTTCTACTTCCGCTTCAATGAAGTGAAGGACAAGAAAAAAGCGGTCATCGACACGATCGACGCCGTCGGCGCGCCGGTGCGCTACACGGCTCTGGCCACCGCCCTGGGATTTGCCGTTCTGGCCATCGGCGGCATCATTCCCGTGCGGGTCTTCGGCCTTTTTGTGGCCTTCGGCACAATGGCCATCCGCCTGATGAGTTTCACTTTCCTGCCCGCCGTGATGGTCCTGCAGAAAGAGGAAAAATTGACCCGCGCCGCCCAGCGGGACACGCTGGAACACGGCGCCTCCGCCTGGCTCGGCAAGCTGGGCCGCTTCGCCATCCGCCGGCGAAAAACGCTTCTCGTCAGCGGGCTGGTTTTGGCTCTCTTGGCCTTCGTCGGCACCACCAAAATCCACGTCAACAACAACATGGTGAACTGGTTTAAAAGTGGTAGCGAGCTGCGCACCGCCGACCGGGTGATGAACGCCAACCTGGGCGGAACTTCCTTGGGCTACGTGGTGGCCAAAGGCGCAGCGGAGGGCGCCATCATCGAGCCGGCCAATCTGAATCATCTGGAAAAGCTGCAAAAAGAGCTGCAAACGCTGCCCGTGGTGGGAAAAACGTCATCAATTGTCGACTTGGTCAAGCGGATGCATCAGGTGATGAACCAAAATAATCCGGAATACCACCGGTTGCCGGAGGATAAAAAAGTGGTCGCTCAGTATCTTTTTATGTTCGGCATGGCCGCCAAACCCGCCACGTTGAACAACCTGGTCGATTACCCTTATCAGGAAGCCAACCTGTTCGTGCAGTTGAAAACCTGGGACGCCGCCGCCATGCAGGCGGTGATTGACAAACTTGAACGCTTCCAGCAGGAAAATCCCGAAAGCCAACTGACCTTTCAGCCCGCCGGCACGGCCTATTTCAATCTGGTCTGGAACAACGAGGTGTTAAACGACGTCGTGCGGATGTTCGCCGTCGCCCTGGTTTTGGTGTTTCTGATTTTGAGCTTGAACTTCCGTTCCTTCAAATGGGGGCTCGCCAGCTACGTCCCTTTGGTTTTCACCATTCTTTTGATTTACGGCTTCATCGGCTGGGTGGGGAAGGATTTCGATATGCCGGTCTCCGTCCTCTCCACCCTCTCCTTGGGAATGGCCGTCGATTTCGCCATCCACTTCGTCAAGCGCTTCAAGCAGCGCCTAACGGAAAACCCGAATTTGGAAGAGGCCTTGGTCTGGACCGTGGAGCGCCCCGGCAAGGGGATTTTGCGCAACGCTCTTTTGTTTTCGCTCGCCTTTTCGGTGATGATTTTCGCCCATTTGACGCCCTACATCACGGTCGGGATTTTCATCGCCGCCTTGATGACGGTATCCGCCTTTTTGACTTTAACCTGCCTGCCGGCTTTGATAATGACTTTTAGAAAATCGCTTGTGCCCGCTGCAATACAACCAGCAAAACAGGAGGCAATGTGAAAACAATAAACAGATTTTTGCGCCGAACGGCTCTGCCGGCTTTTTTGGCCCTGCCGGGACTCGTTTTGGCCCAGAAAACACCGACCCCGCAGGAGATCGCCGCCCAGTACCAAAAGGCCTTCTACTACCCCGGCAAGGATATGAAGACCGTGGTCTCCATGCGCCTGGTGGAAGGCGGCGGCAAGGAACGAACGCGGGAGCTGACCCTCTTGCGCAAAAACACGGAGGGTTCCGAAGACCAAAAATACTTCATCTTCTTCCACCAGCCCGCCGACGTGGAGGGGATGACCTTTATGGTGCACAAGTACCCGCAGAAGGACGACGACCGCTGGCTTTTCATGCCGGCCTTGGACTTGGTCAAAAAAATCGCCGCCAACGACAAGCGCTCCAGCTTCGTCGGCTCCGATTTCACCTACGAGGATGTCTCCGGCCGGGATTTGAGCGAGGATGACTTTTCGGTGGTCAAAGAGGAGAAAGTCGGGGCGAAGGATTGCTATGTCTTGAAATCGGTCCCCAAAAATCCCAAAAGCGCCGATTACGGCCACAAGCTCGCCTGGATTGACAAGACGACTTTCCTGCCGCTGAAGGAGGAGTATTACGACCTCCGCGGCGGCTTGTATAAGATTTTCACCGCCGAGGAAGTTCAGGAAATAACCGGCATCCCCACCATCGTCAAACGGAAAATGGAGAACACAAAAAACAAGCACCAGACCTTCGTGGCCTACGGCCAGGTGGAATACAACCTCGGACTGGAGGCGGACTTGTTCACCGAGCGGTTTTTGAAAAGACCCCCCGCCAAATGGATTAAACGATAGAAAGGAGAAAAAAATGCAGCTCGAAAAGACCCTGCGCCTCATAGCCGGAACGATGATTCTAATCAGCCTGGCCCTGGCCTACTTCGTTTCCTATTACTGGCTTTTGTTGACGCTTTTCGTCGGCTTGAATCTCTTCCAGTCGGGGCTGACGAATTGGTGCCCGATGATGGCCATCCTGCGCAAATGCGGAATGAAGGAAAAAGCGGCGGCATGAGGGCTTTCCGCTTTTGGACGGCCGCCTTCTTGTTCGCATTTGCTGGGCGGGCGGCCGCGCAGAAAATCGACTGGCACGGCTTTGTTCTGGCCAACTACGCCCTGCGCACGGCCAAAGCCGCGCCGAATCCAACCTTTGGCGATTTTCTTCTGGCCGACCAGCGTTTGCAGTTGAAGCTTTCTGCTTCGGAAGGGGACGGACGGGCTTTTGCCAAAATTGATTTCTTTCAGGACGCCTTGACCTCCCAATCCGAATTGGAAGTGCGCGAGGCGTTTCTGGATTACCGCGCCGGAAATTTCGACTTCCGCGCCGGGCGACAGGTAATCACCTGGGGCTTGGGAGACCTGCTTTTCGTCAACGACCTTTTTCCCAAGGACTGGCGGGCCTTTTTTTCCGGCCGTCCGGTGGAGTATTTGAAAGTCGGCACAGACGGGCTCAAGACCACCTTCACCTCCTCCCTTTTTTCCGCCGAACTGGCCGCCCTCCCCTTTTTCGAGCCGGATCGCCTGCCGACCCCCGACCGCTTTTTCCTTTACAATCCGTTCGCGTCAATGCCGAATCAGATGGAAACGAGACCCTCCCGGCAATTTGAAAATCTGGAAGCGGCCGGCCGGCTGTATCGCAATGTTGCCGGAATTGAGCTTGCTCTATACGCCTACCGCGGCTTTTTCAAAACCCCGTCGGCCCGAGCAGACAGCGTTTCGGTAACGTACTTCTTTCCCAAGCTTTCGGTGTACGGCGCCAGTGTGCAGCGAACCGTTCAGAGCGGCATTTTGAGCTTGGAATACGGTTACTACGATTCCCGGCAGGATCGGCGCGGCGATGACCTCTTCATTCCCAATTCCTCCCACCGCTTTTTGGCCGGCTACCAAAGGCAGGGCTGGACCGATTTTACCTACGGTTTTCAGTTCTACGGCGAGGCGATGCAGGACTACGACGCCTACGAGACTGCCCTGCAGGCCGGGTTCCCGAAGCAGGACCGCTTCCGGCAGATGCTCACCCTGCGGCTGACTCAATGGTTGAAATATCAAACCCTCAAGCTCTCCGGCTTCGGCTTTTACAGCCCTTCGGATGAGGATTACTACCTGATTCCGGAAATTCAGTACAAGCTTTCCGACAAGCTGGGTCTGATTTTGGGCGGCAACCTCTTCGGCGGCAAAAAAGAAACCTCCTTCTGGGGCCAGTTCGACCCCAACGACAACCTTTACTCCTCCCTGCGGTTTGATTTTTAGGAAGCCGGATTAGACCGTTTTTCGTAGGGGCAACTCCCCGTGGTTGCCCATCTTTTGTATTCGTAGGGGCAGGCCTTGTGTCTGCCCGTTTTTGTTTTTGTAGGGGCGAATCTTGTGTTTGCCCGCCTTTATTTTTCGCCTTTCGTAGGGGCAGGTCTCCGTGCCTGCCCATCTTTTTTGTCCCCCTTACCAAGGGGGACGAGGCCGCAGGCCGGAGGGGGTGATTTTCGTAGGGACAGGCCTTGTGTCTGCCCATTTTTGTATTTGTAGGGGCGAACCGGTGTGTTCGCCCTTACGGGCACGGCAGCGGCTGGCTGGCAAAAACTGCCAACAACAGCAAAACCACATCCGCCGGAGTTGCCGCCCCACTGCAATTGACATCGGTCAAAGTCAAGTGGCAATCGCCAAAGTTCAGAAAGATGCAGTTGAGGTGCGGAACGATGTCGCCGATTGTGAGAATACAGTCGTGGTCCAGATCGCCGGGTATATTTTGGCAGGAAGAGTTGGAGAGGTTGGTTAAAATAGAAATGGTATTGCTATTGCTATTGGCTGTTATCAGTTCTCCATCACCATCGCCATCTAGATCTGCAACAAACATCGAAACGGGATTATTACCTGTGCCATAATCAACTCTCTCCCCAAAGGATCCATCGCCGTTGTTTATGAGAATTGATACCGTTCCGCTTCCGCTATTTGTAAAAATTAAATCTTGATAGCCGTCACCGTTCAATTCAGTGGAAAATACCGAATAGGGGTTCCATCCGGCTTGATAATTGACTTTTGAAGTGAAAGTTCCGTCTCCATTATTTTTTAAAATCGATACCGAGTTGTCACCAGAGTTAGTTACAACCAAGTCCAAATCTCCATCCAATTCTAAATCAGAAGCTAAAACGGAAGCAGGGAAATCTTCTGTTTCGTAGTCAATCTTTGCAGAAAAAGTTCCGTCTCCGATGTTAATTAATACCGATACGGTTGAATCTGGTGTGAAATATTCTCCAAAGGGGTCCCACCTTCGTGTTCCCCAATTTGTTACTAACAAATCCTGTTTCGTATCTCCATTTACATCTGAAGCGGAAACATAACGAGGTGTTGGACCGGTTGCATAATCGGTTTTTGGAAGAAAAGAACCGTCTCCGTTATTCCTTAATACTGAAACCGTATTATCTCCATCGTTCGGAAGAACCAAATCCGGATAATTGTCGCCATCTAAATCAGAGGCAAAAATCGATCGCGGGGTTTTTCCTACGCCGTATTCAACTTTTGGTGAAAAAGTTCCATCTCCGTTATTTTTCAGAATGGATGCTGTTCCGCTTGAGGTGTTGTTGGCTACGGCCAAATCAAAATCTCCATCCCTGTCCAAGTCTGAAGCGAATATCCCGAATGAGTTTGCCCCTGACGCATAATCGACTTTTTGGGCGAGTGTACCATCGCCATTGTTTTTTAGTATGGATACAGAACTGCTGCCGAAGTTGGCTACCGCTATGTCTAGGTCGCCGTCCAAATCAATGTCGGCTGCTGTGACGGATGAAGGCGCAAGTCCCGTAGAATAATCAAGTCTGGTTATAAAAGACCCGTCTCCTTTGTTCTTCAAAATTAAGGCCGTGCCCTGCTGAGTTGAGTGAATAACGGCTAAATCTTGTTTGCCATCGCCATCGAGGTCTGAAGCATTGAGGTAGCGGCTGTTGACCAGATAGTAAGATGGAGCAGAAAAAGTTCCATCTCCGTTATTTTTAAATAAAGAAATGCTATCACCGGGTACTGCTATGTCTCGATCACCATCACCATCCAAGTCAGAGATGAATAAGTTTGGCAACGGGGCTGATGAAAAACCTGCCGTAGGATAATCTGTTTTTGCAGCAAAAGTTCCATCGCCATTATTTTTGAATATAGAAATCTGACGCAAATAACTTAAGGTGGCTAAATCTCTATCGCCATCTCCATCTAAATCGGCAGCAGATACGGAAATTGCCCCCGGGACAGTGATATATTCAACTTCGGTACCAAAAGTACCATTTCCATTATTCATTAAAACAGACATGCCCGCGTCACTGAAAGTTGCAACAGCCAAATCGTTATCTCCGTCATTATCCAAGTCGGAGGCAAAAACCGAGTAGGGTGCCGCTCCAACCCAATAATTAACTTTGGGGCTAAAAATTCCGTTGCCGTTGTTCTTAAATATAGAAACATTATCGCTACTACTATTCGCTACGGCTAAATCAATATCTCCGTCTGCATCTAAGTCGGCTCCAAAGACCGAGCGGGGGTTGGCGGCCGTAGGATAACTTACTTTGGATGAAAAAGTGCCATCTCCGTTATTTTTGAGAACGGCGACAGACCAATCATGTATTGCAGCAATATCATTATCACCATCAGTGTCAAGATCCGCTATGAAAACAGATATAAAGCTATTGTTCTCGTAGTTAATTTTCTCGGAAAACGTCCCATCACCATTATTCTTAAGAATAGAAATTGCTCCCCAGTAGTTGGGAACAATCAGGTCTTGGTCTCCATCATTATCTAAGTCTGCAGCAGAAATGGCCATAGGGTAATCGCCTACCGTGAATCCTCTTTCAGCTTCAAAAATTGGCTGCAAACCGGGTGCAAAGGTGGGGAAGAGGGCGAGCAGGGCTGTTAAAACGAGGTTTTGGGGCCTCAAGATTTCTCCTTACAAGGCATTGCCTTGGGATTTCCTGTCCATATAAAATCAAACCCAAATCGAAGGAAAGTCAAGGGGGTTTTTAGAATCAATCTTTTTGTTCCCCCTCTCCGCGAGGGAGTTGGGTCAGGGGGTGAGGTTACAAATTCACCCCAACTTCAGAGTGAATATTGCAAGGGGGGCCTATAGTAGAGGGACGTGGTGAGGGCTCGAAGACCCTGAGCATAGTCGAAGGGTAATCCCCAAGCCGCCATCCCTGTTTCGTGCAACGGGTCGGTAATGGCGCCACATCGGGCGTGCCAATGCCGAACCCCGGAAGGGCCAAAGGAGCCGGTAAGGCAAAAAACACGGTTCCCCCCCTTCCGGGGTTCATTTCCCCTCATTGCCTGGGGGAAAGAACGGCTGACTTTTCTTACCAACCGGTAATCCCGCCTGGTTCTTGAAAGGGACGGGCGGTTTTAGACCCGATACGCCTTCGCGGGGGCCTGCCGCGCGCAGGGCAGAACAAATATACAGGCAGGCCGTACGGAGAGGGCCGCCATACGGGGTTATGATACCCCGTTTCAAGGTAGGTTCCGCCTCCCACTTTCACGGCCGTTTTAAAACCCGTCGCACGAAACAAAAGAAACAAAAAAAGGAAAGGTGAGAGGGCAGAGCTCCCGCTCTGCCCCTCCCTCTCCTTAAAATGATCTTCTTGTCCCCCTGTACTTAAGGGGGACGAGACCCGCAGGGTCGGAGGGGGTCATTTCCACCTGCAAAATCCCCTCGATTTTGCAGCCCCAAAAAATCACAGGGGGCTTTTTTTATTTCCCTCCGCAAATTCACAACTCTTTCCATAGCGTTTTTGCAAACCGCTCCGCCGAGAAAAGCGGTTGACTTACAATCGGCTTAAAAGTATAGTGGCCGTGAACCAAAGGAGAAAAAAATGCCCTGGCTGGTGAAAAAAGAAGAAGCGTTTTTCGACATGTTCGAGCGCGCCACCAAAAACCTCTGCGCCTCGGTGGACGTTTTTTTGGAAATGATCAAGGATTTTTCCACGCTGGAAAAAGGGGTTCAGAAACTGGACGAGCTGGAGCACGAAGGGGACATCATCACCCACGAAATCATGGACCGGCTGAACCGCACCTTCATCACCCCCATCGACCGGGACGACATCCATGCCATTGCCGCGGGCATCGACGACGTTTTGGATTTGACCGAGGAGGTGGCCGACCGGATTTTCCTCTACAAATTGGAGAAGCCGACCCAATATCTGGTTCAAATGGCGCAGATTCTCCACCAGTCGGTGATGGAGGTGGCCAAGGCCATCACTTCCCTTCGGGATTTAAAGCGCCCGCGCCGGATTCTGGACTACGCCATCGAAATCAACCGGCTGGAAAATGAGGCCGACATGCTTTTGAAAATGGCGATGGTGGAGCTTTTTGAGCGCGCCCCCTCCCCGCTGGAAATCATCAAGTGGAAGGAAGTGTACGAGAGCTTGGAGAAAGCAATCGACAAATGCGAGGATATGGCCGTGGTGATTGAGTCGGTGGTGGTCAAAAACGCCTGACGGGCTTCCGGCCCCCGCCGTTCCGTTTTTTTTCAACGGGGTATTTTTCTAAAAGCCAAACCGCTTGACCAGCCAGGCAATCGCATAAGCCAAAAGGCCGCAAACGGGAAAAGTCAAAATCCAGGCCGCCACCACGTTTCCCACCACGCCCCATTGCACCGCCGATAATTTTTTGGAGGCGCCCACCCCGATGATGGAGGTATTGATGGTGTGGGTGGTGCTCAGGGGAACGCCCAGGCGGGAAGCCAACTCGATGCAGGCGGCGGCGCCGGTTTCAGCGGAAAAGCCCTGGGGGGTGTCGAGCTTCACCATTTTGAACCCCATCGTTTTGATAATGCGCCATCCCCCCACGGCCGTGCCAATTCCCATTACGACCGAACAGAGCAGGATGACCTCCCAGTATACTTGAAACTCCCTTAGCACTCCGGCCAGAACCAAAGCCAAAGTGAAAGCACCGATAAATTTTTGGCCGTCGTTGCTGCCGTGGCTGAAAGCCATAAAGGCGGATGAGAACACCTGCAGTCGGCCAAAGAGCTTGCGCACAAATCCCGGCTTGGCATTATAAAAAATACGGACCACGGCGGTAATAATCCCAAAACCGGCCAAAAACCCGAGGAAGGTGGAAAAGCCCAGGCCGATTAGCACCTTCTTCCAGCCGGCCCAAAGGAGAGCTTGGGAACCGGCTGTAGCCCAGCCGGCTCCCGCCAGACCGGCCACGAGGGCGTGCGACTCGCTGGTTGGCAGGCCGTAGTGCCAGGCCAGTGTGCTCCAGAATATGATGGCTACCATCGCCGCCCCGACGGTGCTCAAGTCGACTGCCTCCGGCCGTATAATCCCCGTTCCGATGGTGGCGGCCACGGCGGTGCCGGACATCGCCCCGAGAATGTTAAGCACAACAGCCATTAGAACCGCCTTTCGGGGGCCCATAGCCCGGGTGGAAACCACGGTTGCAATCGCATTGGGGGCGTCGGTCCAGCCATTAACGAATTCCGCCGCCAAAACCAAAATTAGAACAAGAATCAACGCGGGTTCAGTCATTTAACTTCCCTTTTACAAAAGCGGTTGCGTCTGGCAGCTTTTTCAATCGGAACGAGTATATAACCCCTCCCCCGGTTTGACAAGGAGAAACCGCCAGCCCGAGCGCTGTAAAACCTAACTTCGATAATCAGCGTTTAAAGCCACGTAGTCATACCCAAATTCGCTCCAAAATTATTTTCGAACACGCCGGGGGCCTTGTTCATCCTTAATTCTTCGGCCAGGATTGAATCGCCTCGGACAGGTGTGATTCTTTGATATCTGGAACACCTTCCAAATCGGCGATGGTGCGAGCGACTTTCAAAATGCGGTCGTAGGCCCGGGCGGAAAGCCCAAGACGGGACATCGCCGCTCGTAACAATTCCTGCCCAGCTGAAGTAATCGAGCAGTACTTTTTTAATTGTCGGGTTTGCATATGGGCGTTGGCGAAGATTTTCTTCTCCTTGGAAAACCGCTCGGTCTGGATTTTCCGAGCGGCAGACACTCGCTCGCGAATTTTATAGGAAGATTCGGCGCTTTCACTTGCCGCCAATTCCTTGAACTTCACGGCCGGGACTTCAATATGAATGTCGATGCGGTCTAAAAGCGGGCCGAAGATTTTGGAAACGTAGCGCTGGATTTCAGCTGGCGAACAGTGACATCTACCGGCAGGATCGCCAAAAAATCCGCAGGGACAGGGTTTCGTGGCCTTCCCGTCACTCACCCTTAAAGCCAAGAAACCGCTCTCCCCACTCTACCCTAAGTCGTTGAATACCATTGGTGATCACCTTAAAAAGGCTCGGTTGGACAGGGGGCAATACCAAAAGCAGGTAGCTAAGGAAATAGGGGTCGACCCCTTCACTGTCCTGAACTGGGAGACAGGGGCCACGAATCCTAAGTTTCGTTATTTACCAGCCATAATCCGGTTTTTGGGGTACATTCCTTGCCAAGTGAATGTTGATCAACCCCTCCCGGCAAGATTCAGGGCTTGTCGGATTCAGCGCGGACTGTCTCAGAAACAGGTCGCTAAAGCACTGAAAGTGGACCCAAGCACGGTTCTGTACTGCCCCACCTAATTTTGGACAGGCATTATCTTGATTTTTGACATCCAATCCGCATAGAACTGTGCGGGGGATTTCATTCCCAGAGCGCTGTGCGGAGCTACCTCGTTGTAGTCTTTGATCCA
>Ga0209172_10000316_pt1 | contig 137601 bp, 125 predicted proteins | sample LarsenN4metaG_FD_184113 | JGI IMG/M metagenome (GOLD analysis project Ga0209172, IMG submission 184113) | Hot spring sediment bacterial and archeal communities from British Columbia, Canada, to study Microbial Dark Matter (Phase II) - Larsen... ...
GCCCTACTGCCTGTCCCCCGCCATGCGGAACTCCTGCCCCGGGGCGTCTCCGCTTGACAAGGGGGCAGGCTCAGCACTAGCATCCCCCCGGCCTTGGGAGGCCGGTCCAGGAGCCGCAGAGAACACCGCTTGCGGTGCCGGCTGCGGCTTATTGGCTTTCGGGCTGCCGGCCATGGAGACGAGAGGATGCGGGTCATCATCGTGGGCTGCGGCCGGGTCGGGTCGGAGCTGGCCAACGCCCTCTCGGCTGAACGGCACGACGTCGTAGTGATCGATCGGAACCCCCTCTCCTTCGGGCGGCTGTCCCGGGAGTTCAACGGGCGGATGCTCACGGGTGTCGGGTTCGATCGCGACATCCTCCTGAAGGCCGATGTCGAGGGCGCCGAGGCTTTGGCCGCCACCACGGACAGCGACAACGTGAACATCGTGGTGGCGGTGACCGCCAAGGAGACCTTCAAGGTCCCCCACGTCGTGGCGCGCATCTATGACCCCCAAGTGGCCGAGATCTACCGCCGGGAGGGCATTCCGACCGTCACGCCCACCATGTGGGCCGCCAACACCATGAAGACCATGATCGTGCACCCGCCCCTGGCCAGCCTCTCTGCCTGCGGGAGCGGCGAAGTCCAGTTCTTCACCGTCGAGGTGCCCAGGCCGCTGGCAGGGCGGACGGTCCAGGACCTCACACTCCCGGGGGAAGCCCTGGTGGGCGCCGTGGTGCGGCGGGGTCAGGCCATGATCGCCACCACGAATACCCGCCTGGAGGTGGGAGACATTCTCCATATCACGGCCGCGGTGGCGGCCATCCCCAAGCTGGAAAAGCTCTTGGCCCACTGACCTTGATCCGAAAGAGTGGCTGCCGTGATCGGAGGGTCGGATCGGGGCTGACGGCGGGGAGTCTCGCATGTTGGCGGTGATCATAGGTGGCGGCCGGGGCGGGTCGTACCTCGCCCGGGACCTCCAGTCCCAGGGGTATCAGGTCAAGGTGGTGGACCGCCGCCCGGACGTCGTGGCCAAGCTCCGCCAGGAGATCGGGGGGGACGTCCTGTGCGGGGACGGCTCCAGCCCGCAGATCCTGGAGCAGATCGGCACCGCCAAGGCGGATCTGGTCGTGGCCCTGACCCACAATGACGAGGACAACCTGGTCGTCTGCCGCCTGGCCAAGCGCCAGTTCCGCGTCCCCCGCGTGATCGCCCGGGTGAACAACCCCTTGAACGAGTGGCTCTACAACAAGGCCTGGGGAGTGGACGTGGCCATCAGCCAGACGCACATCACCTCCAAGGTCATCGAGGAACAGATCGGCCTGGGCGAGCTGATCACCCTGCTCAAGCTCAATCGGGGCGCGGCCGCCCTGCTCGAGCTGCGCCTGCCCGAGACCTCCCCCTGCCAGGGCAAGGCCATTCGGGATCTCAACCTCCCGGGCGAGACCGTCATCGTCAGCGTGATCCGCGCCGGCAAGCTGATCATCCCCCGGGGCGACACCCACCTCGAGGCGGGGGACGACATCCTGGCCGTGAGCACCGTCGCGGCCGAGAAGGCCCTGAAGGACCTCCTCGTCGGACCCGCATAGCCACTGTTCATGCTCCACGCGCTGAAACGGGTGCTGGTTGGAACCCCGATGGCCACGGCCCAGGCGCGACACGAGCGTCTGGCAAAGATCCCGGCCCTGGCCATCTTCTGCTCGGACGCCCTCTCCTCCGTCGCCTACGCCCCAGAGGAGATCCGCCTCGCCCTGATCGCCGCCGGGGCGGCCGCCCTCTCCCTGTCGGTCCCCATCGCCGTTGCCATCGCCATGCTCATCGCCATCGTGGCAACCTCCTACTGGCAGACCATCCACGCCTACCCGGCCGGCGGGGGCGCCTACACGGTTGCCAAGGAAAATCTCGGCCTCCTGCCCGGGTTGACGGCGGGGGCGTCTCTCCTGGTGGGCTACGTCTTGACGGTCGCCGTGAGTGTGGCGGCCGGCGTGGCGGCAGTGACGTCGGCCTTCCCCCCCCTGTACCGTTCCCGGGTCTGGTTGGGGATTGTCTGCGTGATCTTTCTCAGCGTGATCAACCTGCGGGGCATCCGCGAGACCGGCCGCATCTTCGCCGTGCCCACCTACTGGTTCCTGGCGAGCCTGGGAATCGTGATTTCCGTGGGACTGTTCCGGCTCGGCAGCGGTGGCGACGAGGGGCCTTGGCGGGTCCTCCCGGAGCGCGATGTCGCCCCCGGCACCTTCCTCGTCCTCCGGGCCTTCAGCGCCGGGTGCGTCGCCTTGACAGGCATCGAGGCGGTGGCCAACTGTGTCCAGGCCTTCAAGCCCCCGGAGGCGCGGAACGCCGGCATCACCCTGGGCTGGATGGCGGCCATCCTGGGGTTCCTGTTCCTAAGCCTGTCCTTCCTTACCGATGCCTTCCACCTCCTCCCCCGGGAGGGAGAAACCCTGGTGTCCCAGCTCGCCAGGCAGGTTCTGGGTCCAGGCCCACTTTACCTCATGGTCCAGGCCGCGACTATGGTCATCTTGCTCCTGGCGGCGAACACCTGCTACGCCGGCTTTCCCATGCTAGCATCGCTGCTGGCCAAGGACCGGTTTCTCCCCCGGCAACTCGCCAACCTGGGGGATCGCCTGGTCTACTCCAACGGTATCCTCTTCCTCTCCGGCCTGTCGATCTTCCTGCTGGTCGCCTTCCAAGGGGATACGCACTCACTGCTTCCCCTGTACGCCTTCGGGGTGTTCCTGTCCTTTACCCTCTCGCAGCTCGGGATGGTCCTTCGCTGGGCCGGATTGCGGGGGCGCCACTGGATCCACCACGCCGCCGTGAACACCGTCGGCGCCACGGTCACCGCCGTGGTGATGAGCGTCGTGGGCATCACCCGATTCAGCGAGGGCGCCTGGATGGTGATCATCGTCATCCCAATCCTGGTCCTGGGATTCCTGACGGTGCGACGCCACTATGAGACCCTGGCGCGCCAGCTCTCCCTGGACGGCTTCGTCCCGCCAAAGCTCGGCCGGCACCCCGTGGTGGTGCTGGTGGCGGGGCTCCATCGGGGCGTGGTCACCGCCTTGACATACGCCAAGGCGATCTCCCCCAACGTCACCGCCATCACTGTGGATATCGACCCCACGGCGACCTCCCGCCTTCGCATGCAGTGGCAGGAGTGGGCGCCGGACGTCCCCCTCATCGTCCTGGACTCCCCATACCGGTCCGTCCTCCTCCCCGTCCTCAACTATATCGACCAGATGGAGAAGCAGCGGGAAGGCGCCTACGTGACCATCATCCTCCCCGAATTCATCCCCGCCAGGTGGTGGCAGCATTTGCTCCACAACCAGACGGCCCTCCTGATCAAGGGCGCCCTGCTCTTCCGGCGGGGGAAGCTGGTCATGAGCATCCCCTATCACCTCGAACAGTAGGGTGATCGCGGCTTGACACCCCCAGGGGGAAGGTCTAGCATACAGCCTCGGCCGCAGGGGTTCGCCCTTGCGGCCTTTTGCCTGGAGGCTCCATGCCGAGTTCTCTGAAGCGAATTTTCCTGGGCAGCCCCCTGGCCACGGCGCAGGCCCGGCACGAGCGCCTGGGCAAGATTCCCGCCCTCGCCATCTTTGCCTCGGACAACCTCTCCTCCGTTGCCTACGCCACGGAGGAGATTCTCTTGGTCCTGGTGTTAGGGGGCGGCGTGGCGCTCACCTACTCTCCACCCATCGGCATGGCCATCGGCGTTCTGACGGCGATTGTCGCCAGCTCCTACTGGCAGACCATCCACGCCTACCCCTCGGGAGGCGGCGCCTACGTCGTAGCCAAAGAAAACCTGGGCACCTATCCGGGGCTGGTGGCCGGCGCCGCCCTCCTCGTGGACTACGTACTCACCGTCTCCGTCAGTGTGGCGGCTGGGGTGGCCGCCATTACCTCCGCCTTCCCGGCATTGTATCCGCACCGGGTGGCCATCTGCGTCGGCGTCGTCCTTTTCATCATGATGGCCAATCTGCGGGGCATCCGCGAGACCGGCCGCATCTTCGCCGTGCCCACCTACTGGTTCATCCTCTGCCTGGCTATCCTGCTGGCGGGCGGATTCTTTCACTTGCTGATGCGAGGCGCCCCGCCGCCGCCCGCAGGTCCGCTGCCGGTCCGGGAACCCTTAAGCACCCTCCTGCTCCTGCGCGCCTTCGCCTCGGGCTGTGCGGCCCTCACCGGAATCGAGGCCGTGGCTAACGGCGTGCAGGCCTTCAAGCCGCCGGAGGCCCGCAACGCCGGGATTACCCTGGCCTGGATGGCCTTCATTCTCGGGATTTCGTTTCTCGGGGTGACGTTTCTCGCCTACTTCTACCAGATCGTCCCCCACGAGGGAGAGACCGTGGTCTCCATGCTGGGCCGCCAGATCTTTGGGCGGACTTGGCTGTACTTCATGATCCAGGCGGCCACGGCGGTCATCCTGATCCTGGCAGCCAATACGAGCTTTGCCGGGTTTCCCATGCTGGCCTCCATGCTGGCCAGGGATGGATTTCTGCCCCGGCAGTTCGCCAGCCGGGGCGACCGGCTGGTGTTTAGCAACGGCATCATCATCCTGGCCGCCGTCTCCAGTCTGCTGCTGATCCTGTTCGGCGGAAGTACCCACGCCCTGATCCCTCTGTACGCCGTCGGGGTATTCACCGCCTTCACCCTCTCCCAGGCCGGCATGGTCAAGCACTGGTGGAAGGAGCGCGGTCGTCGCTGGGGCCTCCACGCCGCCGTCAACGGCCTCGGTGCCATGGTCACGAGCGTCGTGGTGCTGGTAATCGGGGTGAGCAAGTTCATCTACGGGGCCTGGATGGTCATCATCATCCTCCCGATCCTGATGCTGGCATTCCTGGCCGTCCGGCGGCACTACCGGCAGGTGGCCAGCGCCCTGACCCTCGCGGGGGCGAGCCGCCCCCGCATCGGGAAGAACCCGGTGGTGGTCTTGGTGGGCGGGCTGCACCGGGGCGTGGTGGAGGCCCTGGCGTATGCCAAATCCATTTCGCCCAACGTCACCGCAGTGATGGTGGACCTCGACTCGACCAAGACGGCCCACCTGCGCCGACTCTGGCCCGAATGGGCGCCCGATGTCCCCCTGATCGTGCTGGAGTCCCCCTATCGTTCTATCCTGCAGCCCCTGCTGGAGTACATCGATCGCATGGAAAAGCAGGGCGACGGCCGCTACCTGACCATCGTCCTCCCCGAATTCGTCTGCTCCCACTGGTGGGAGCACTTCCTGCACAATCAGACCGCCCTCCTCATCAAGGCCGCCCTGCTCTTCAAGCCCGGCAAGGTCACCGTCAGCGTGCCGTATCACCTCTGAGGCGGATTCCTCTTTGCGCTTTTTGCTTCCGGGAGCGGAAAATCTCTTGCCCCGGGCACATCCGTCTGCTAGATACAGGAGCCAATAATTTGTCTCCTTCGCCCGAGGGGGGAGTGGACGTTCAGGTGGAGCGGCATGAAGAGAGTGTATGAGCATCGGCAGGGAAGCAGATGTGGGACGTATTGGGTGGCCTAGAGACTGACCCCGCATGTCTCACCGCCTCCTTCACCAGTTCAGTGCCCGCGTCCTTCTGACGGCGATCGTCATCGCCTCCGCCCTCGTCTTTCTGCCCCAGCCGGCGCCCCCAGAGGACGAGCCGGTCCCGGAGGCGATACCCGAACTGACCTCGGCGCCCCTCAGCCCCCACTTCCCCAAGCCGCCCGCGCTGCATGCCAGCGTCGAATTCTGGAAGCGGATGTATACCGAATTCGGGGTGGGCGACTTCGTCCTCCACGACCGGGACAACCTGCACATCATCTATGACGTGGTCCAGGTCACCGGGACCGCGAACGAGGCACGCGCCGCGGAACTGGCCAGACCGGCGGTGGAGCGCGCGCGAGCCAGGTACGAGGCGATCCTCGTCAGCCTGGCCCGGGGCATCCCCCCGGAGGGCCTGGGCTTCGAGGGGCGCTGGGTGGACCAGGCGTGGGGCTGCCCCTGTCCACCCGAGTTCCTCCTCCGCGCGGCCATGAACATCCGGGTGCAGCAGGGTCTCCGCGAGAAGGTGGAGGCAGGCATACTCCGCGCTCGGCCCCTCATGCCTCGCATCCTGGCCATCCTGCGGCGGCACAAGGTCCCCGAGGAGCTGGCCGCCTTGCCCATGGTGGAGTCCTCGTACAATCCCCAGGCGCGCTCCAAGGCCGGTGCCGTGGGCATCTGGCAACTGATCCCGTCTACGGGACGGCGATACCTCAACGTCTCGCGCCATCGCGACGATCGCCGCGACCCGATCCGGGCCACCGAAGCGGCGGCCCGCCTGCTCCGGCAGAACTATCAGGTTCTGGGATCGTGGCCGCTGGCCGTCGTCGCCTACAACCACGGCACGACGAGGGTCCGGGCGGCGCGGGCGGCCGTGGGCAGCGACGCCGTGGAGGAGATCATCGTTCGCTACGATGGGCGCCGGTTCGGCTTCGCGTCCCGGAATTTCTACCCCTCGTTCCTGGCCGCCCTGGAGGTCATCCACCCGACCATTCTCGAGCACACCCCGCCGCCTCCTGATCCCAAGCGGCATTCCCGCGTCGTCCGGGAGGGGTAGTTCCCCCTCAAGCCCCGAGGCCGTCAACGGGCCTGATTTTGGCCGTTGACAGCACCTCCGGCGATACGGGACAATCCCAATCGTGTTCGCCTGGGGGCGGTTTCGCGCCCCGGCGGATCGTCAGGCTCGGCGATTCACCACAGAGAGCCTACTGGGCAAACCCTTCGACACAATGGGGTTAGCCCGGTATCATGCCGGGGAGGCTTCACGAAAGAGGGGGAGGCCCCGAACCCTCCCATGGAGTGGACAGCATGCTGAGCGGCACGGTGACGTCGGTCTTCGGAAACGACATCAACACCGACGACATCATCCCGGCGATGTACCTGATCAAGAGTGACGATCCGGAGTATTTCGCCACCTATGCCTTCGCGAAATTCGACCCCGACTTCCGGAACCGGTGCCTCACGCAGCAGGCCAACATCATCGTGGCGGGAAAGAACTTCGCCTGCGGCTCCAGTCGGGAGCAGGCGGTGTACACCCTCCAGTTCAACCGGGTCGTGTGCGTGATTGCCCAGTCCTTCCCGGATATCTTCTACCGGAACTGCCTGGCCAACGGGCTTTCCCTCATCACGGTTGACGACCCGAGCGGCCTCCAGATGGGCGACCACCTGGAAATCGACCTGGATGGCAGCGTGATCCACAACCGGACCCGGAACACCCGGCTGCCCTTTCAGATGAAGCCCGGGGACCGCCGGACGTTCCAGGCGGGAGGGATGACCGCCCGCGTCCGCGCCCACCTCGAGGAGATCCTGAGCCGGCGGCGGTGAGCCATCCCCCGCCCGTGCCTGCGGAGCGATGCCATGGGACAGACGATGGTCGAGAAGATCGTGTCGCGGCAGGCGGGCCGCACAGTGCGCGCCGGCGATCTGATCGAACGGTTACCCATCACCAAGCTGTTCTTCAACGACGTGATCGGCCCTCCCGCCATCAAGAGCCTGGGCAACCTGTTTGGCGAGACCTTCAAGAAGCACGGCCGGCCGGTTCAGGTCTTCGCTCCTCGCCGAATCTTCATGATCCCCGACCATTCGGTGCCCGCCTTGTCGGTGGAGGTGGCTGAGGGCGTGGATGTGATGGAGGCCTTCGGCCGGGAGCAGGGCCTGAAAGTCTATCGCGAAGGGGATGGGATCGAGCACGTGGTCCTGATCGAGGACGGCCACATCGTCCCCTGGGACATCGTTCTGGGGACCGACTCCCACACCTGCACCAATGGGGCGATGGGCGCGCTGGCCTTCGGCGTGGGCACCACCGAAGGTGTCTATGGCCTGGCCACGGGGCACCTGTACGATTTCGTGGTGCCGGAGACGATCCGGTTCGAGCTGACCGGAACCTTTTCCAAGGGGGTGTATTCCAAAGACCTCATCCTGCACCTCATCGGGAAGATGGGGGCGGGAGGGTGCTCGCGGCGCGTCGCCGAGTTCGTCGGAGACGGCGTCCGGCGGATGAGCATGGACGCGCGCACCACGATCTGCAACATGGGCGTCGAGATGAGCGCCCGCACGGCCATCATGCCCTACGACGAGACCCTGGGGGCATACCTCCAGGGCCGCGCGCAGTGGCCGGTGGAGCCTATCCAGAGCGACCCCGACGCGACATTCGCCGACCGGATAATGGTGGACCTCTCGGCGCTGGAGCCGATGATCTCCTTCCCCCACAAGCCGGCCAATGCCACGCCGGTCTCGCGCGTCCAGGAGATGATGAGGAAAAGCCAGGCGCATCCTACGCCGGACTTTCCGGCGGTCCAGAGCGACAAGATCACCGACGCCTTCCTGGGGGCGTGCACCAACGCCCGGTACGAGGACCTGGTAGAGGCGGCGAAGGTCCTGCGGGGCCACAGGGTGCACCCCGACGTCTCCTTCGTGGTGATCCCCGCCAGCCGCAAGGTGTACGAGCGGGCCATGGACGAGGGGATCCTGCAGGTCTTCGTCAAGGCCGGGGCCAACGTGGAATCGTCGAACTGCGGCCCCTGTTTCGGCAGCCACATGGGGGTCCTGTCGCGGAACGCCCAGATGATCAGTAGCAGCAACCGGAACTACCAGGGACGCATGGGCTCGCGGGACGCGCGCATCTTCCTGGCCAGCCCCGCCACGGTGGTGGCCAGCGCCATCGAGGGCCGCCTGGCCGATCCCCGGAAATACCTCTGAGGCCCCCTCTCCTCACACAGGTATCCTGCGCAGATGGCCGCACGCAAGGTCGTCCTTATTTCCACGTATGAGCTGGGCCGCCAGCCGTTCGGGCTGGCCTCTCCGGCCGCCTGGCTCCGACAAGCGGGCGCTTCGGTCACCTGCCTGGACCTGGCCGTGCAGCGCCTGGATGAAGAGGCGATCCGCGCCGCCGACCTTGTCGCCTTCTACGTCCCGATGCACACGGCCACCCGCCTGGCCTCGGCCCTCGTTCCCCGCGTCAAAACGCTCAACCCCCGCGCCCACCTCTGCTTCTATGGCCTGTATGCCCCCGTGAACGAAGCCTACCTTCGCACCCTGGGAGCGGAGACGATCCTGGGCGGCGAGTTCGAGGCCGGCCTGGTGAGCCTCCTCACTCGATTGTCCGAGGACACCGGCGCTCCGGCGCAGGCCGAGCCGGTGATCTCTCTGGCCCGACAGAAATTCCTGGTCCCAGACAGGGGTGACCTGGTTTCCCTCTCGCGGTACGCCTCCCTGATCTTGAACGGCGAGAAGCGGGTGGTCGGTTATACCGAGGCCAGCCGGGGCTGCAAGCACCTGTGCCGCCATTGCCCGGTCGTCCCCGTGTACGGCGGGCAGTTTCGAATCGTCCAGCGCGACGTCGTGCTGGAGGACGTCCGGCGGCAGGTGACCGCGGGGGCGGAGCACATCACCTTCGGCGACCCGGATTTCTTCAACGGGATCGGCCACGCCCTAGCGATCGTTCGGGCCTTCCACGACGAGTTCCCACATCTCACCTACGACGTGACCATCAAGATCAGCCATCTCCAAGAGCACGCGGAGCATCTGCCAACCCTCCGCGATACGGGGTGTCTGTTCGTGACCAGCGCCGTGGAGTCGCTGGACGACCGGGTCCTGGCGATCCTCGACAAGGGTCACACCCGGAAGGATTTCGAGGAGGTCGTCCACCTCTTCCGCGAGCTGGGCCTGGTCCTGGCCCCCACCTTCGTGCCCTTCACTCCCTGGATCTCCCTTGGGGGCTACCTGGAATTATTGGGAGCCCTGGCCGAAATGGACCTCGTCGAGCATGTCGGCCCGATCCAGCTGGCCATTCGCCTGCTGATCCCCGCCGGCTCCCGGCTGCTGGACCTTCAGGAGGTGCAGGATTTGGTCGAGGGCTTCGACGAAGCCCTCCTGAGTTACCGGTGGCGGCACCCTGACCCGCGGGTGGACCGCCTCCAGGAAGCGCTTCAGGAACTGGTCAGGCAGGAAGAGGCCGGCGGGGCGGGGCGCCGCGAGATCTTCGGAAAGGTATGGCTGCTGGCCGAGCAAGCCGCAGGCAAGGCGGGCCGGCGCCCGGTCGAGAAGTCCCGGGGGCCAGCCCGCGCGCCCATCCCCTTCATGACCGAACCCTGGTTCTGCTGAGCGGAGCCCACCGCGGAGCAGTTCGCTCCCCTCGCCCCCTGCTGACCCCACCATTTGCCTCCCCGAGAATGGGAGAGAGAAGGGGAGGTGTCTTGCAAGGTCGGCAACGGGCCCTGCCCAAGCTTCTGACCGCACCCGGGGCTCCTCGTCAGATCGGCCGGCCCGATACCTTGGCCTGGCACCAGGCGTAGAGGGCGTCGTAGAGGGGGAACTCCAGGTCGAGCTTCCGGTGGTCATCGGGGCAGATCGCGGCAAACCCATGGGCGATGGCCTGGAGGCCGGCGGCCTCGGGGACAATCCCGACATCGGCGGGGATGTCCGCCCCGTGGACGATGCGGGCCAGGATCTGCAGGGCTGGATCCTGAAGCCGGTACTCCTGGATGAGTACCTCGAAGCTGCACTTCCCCTCGCAGTGCGTGTAATCGGCTCCCACGGAGTCGAACGACTTACCCGCCTGACGCCGGGCCACCTCCAGCACCGTCTCCTTTGGAACGAATAGAAACTCCGCCTGTGGATCAATGAACTTCTTGATCAGCCAGGGACACGCTACGCGGTCCGTCTTGGCCCCTTCCCTTGTCACCCACTTCATGACTTCCTCCCTGTTGAATCGCTCTCGTCATTCCTGTATCCTGCCGCAACCTCGCTTTGTCAAGACGCTTCTGGCTGGCGGCTTCCGAGAAAGGCAATGAGATGCGGCGTATCCGCGAGATGTGGCGACCGGAGTGGGTCTCGGTCGACGGGCGGCGGATCCTCGCCGCGCGGGCGCTGCGAAACTTTGCCTATGGGTTCCTGAGCGTACTCCTCGGAATCTATCTGGAAGCCCTGGGATATACCGCCGCGCATGTGGGCGGGGTGCTGATGGCCACCCTGCTCGGATCGGCCCTGCTGAGCCTCCTGTTTGCCGCCGCGGCGGACCGGTGGGGAAGGCGGCGGATGCTGGCCGGCAGCGCGGGGCTCATGGCGATCGCCGGTGCGATCTATGCCCTGGGCGCCCCCTATCCGGTCCTCCTGCTCGGTGCCCTGACCGGCACGCTGGGCACCACCTCGGGAGAGGTCGGGCCGTTCCTCTCGCTGGAGCAGGCCATCCTGCCCGAGACCAGCCCCGACACCCGCCGCACCCAGCTCTTCAGCCTGTACAATCTGCAGGGGAGTGTCGCCGCTTCCCTGGGGGCTCTGTGTGCCGGCCTCCCGGCCTTGCTACAGGGGTGGTTCGAAATCGAACGCCTGGCAGGCCTCAAGCTGATGCTCGTGCTGTACGCCCTCCTGGCCCTTGCCACGATGCAACTCTTCCTGCGGCTCTCACCAGGGGTGGAGGTGGGACGCGAGAACATGGGGGAACGCCGAGCCCCCCTGCATCGCTCCCGCCGCATCGTGCTTGGCCTCTCGGCCCTGTTCGGCCTGGATTCGCTGGCCGGGGGATTCGTGGTGCAGAGCCTGATCGCCTTCTGGTTCTTCCGACGGTGGGGGGCGGGGCCGGAGATCCTGGGACCGCTCTTTCTCTTCGCAGGCCTCCTCCAGGCGGCGTCCTACCTCGTGGCGGCAAAGGTGGCGGGCCGGATCGGCCTCCTGAATACCATGGTCTTCACCCACCTGCCGTCGAATGTCCTCTTGATGCTGATCCCGGCCATGCCGTCCCTGGAGATGGCCGCGGCGTGCCTACTCCTGCGGATGAGCCTCTCGCAGATGGACGTGCCCACGCGGCAGAGCTACATCGTGGCGGTGGTGGATCCGGACGAGCGGACGGCGGCGGCCAGCCTGACCAACGTGGCCCGAAACGTGGCGCAGGCGACGACACCCGGTATCGCGGGCTATGCCATGGAGGTGTTGAGCCTGGGCCTGCCGTTCTTGCTGGGAGGCGGCCTCAAGATCGTGTACGACCTGCTGCTCCTCGCCGCATTCCGCCATGTCAAGCCCCCGGAGGAGCAGGATCGAGGTGTGAAACGCTCAGGATGAAGGGAAATGGGCTTGGGAGAGGATCAGTCGGAGGGGGCGCCGTACAGCAGGGTGAGGACCGAGGGGCGGCCGGTGGTGACCGTGACGGAGGTCTCGCGGGATCCCAGGGTCTCGTGCCAGGCGCGGAGGCGGAAAGTTCCGGGCGGGACACCGGTCAGGTGGAAGGCACCGTCGGGTCCCGTCACCGTGGCGAGGCCGTCGGCCCGGACTAGGACGTAGGCCCGCATCCAGGTGTGCCCCACGTCGCACTCCAGGCGGACCAGACCGGGACGATCCAGCGTAGCCCAGACCCGCTGGCGAAAAATCGGCAGGGCCAAATGAAAAAGGGTCTCGGTGCCGATGTAGGCGTGGACCGTGTGAAGGATCGGATCGCTGTTGCGGACCTCCAGGCGAGTCCCTGGCGGCACGACGTGGATACGGGGGATGAAGCGGCAGCCGCGATTATCCAGAACGGCCGTCCGAGCCGGTGGGACGTCGCGCGAGGCGGAGGCGCCCTCCAGCGTGATCAGAACATCTGCGACGCCGCGATCCGCCCCCACGCGGAGACGTTCCGACGGCATCCGCTCCCCGCAGAACTCCCGGTGCTTGAACACGGGCTGAAACTCTTCTCGGGGGACAGCCCCGGCCCAGCGGACCCACCCACGGATCTCCCCTGCGTCTGCCGCCGAGCACAGAGCTGGCAAGAAAAAGAGTGAGGCGAGGACCGCTCCCCTCCCCCACCGCATCGCTGTCGGGTGTTGCATCCTTCGCTGTCGCTATCGTGTGTGCTTTCCGATCCCCATCAGCCCGGCACGGAAGATGCGCTCGTCCATGGGTTTCACCTCGGGGGCCACCCTCGGGCGGAACGCCATCTGGCCGAGCACGTCGTGCTCCAGGTCCACGCCGGGGGCCACCTCGGTCACCACCAGGCCCTCCCGGGTGATCACCAGGACCGCCCGCTCGGTAATGAACTGCACGCGCTGTCCATGGGCTGCAGCATACTCTCCGCTGAAGGTGATCTGCTCCACCCGAGACACGAACTTCCGGAATCGGCCCTCCTTGCGGATGCGGAGGAGCCCCTCGCCCACCTCGACCTCCAGGCCGCCGGCTGTGAAGGTGCCGCAAAAGACGACCGCCTTCGCCCCCTGGGAGATGTTCACGAAGCCTCCCACGCCCGGCATTCGCCCCTGGAACTTGCTCACGTTCACGTTGCCCCGCTCGTCTGCCTCGGCCAGCCCGAGGAAGGCGAGATCCAGGCCGCCCCCGTCGTAGAAGTCGAACTGGTATCCCTGATCAATGATCGCCTCGGGGTTCGAGGACATGCCAAAGATTACCCCAGGGGCGGGAATCCCCCCCGTGATTCCCTGCTCGATGGTAGCGGTCATCCGATCCTCGATGCCTTCCTCGGCCGCCACCCGGGCGATTCCGTCCGGCATCCCCACCCCCATGTTCAGGACCGCCCGGGGGAGGGCAACGATCTCCAGGGCGGCCCGGCGGGCGATCACCTTCCGCTCGTCCAGTGGCATGGGGGGAAGCGAGGAGATGGGCACGCGGATCTCCCCGCTGAGGGCCGGGTCGTACTCCCGCTCCACACTTTGCCACTGGCCTGGATGCACCACGATGTGATCCACCAGGGTGTGGGGCACCTTGACCATCTTGGGATGCAGGGTCCCGGCCCTGGCAAGGCGCTTGACCTGCGCGATGACGATGCCGCCCGAGTTGCGGGTGGCCATGGCCATCGGCAACACTTCGAGAAACGCGGGTTCCTGCTCGAGAGTCAGGTTGCCTTTCCCGTCGGCGGTCGTTCCCCGGATGAAGCAGACATTCAGGGGAAAGGTTCGGTAGAAGAGCCACTCGCGGCCGGCCAGGGTGATCACCTCGACCAGGTCCTCGGTGGTGCGGGCATTCAGCCGGCCACCTTCGATGCGGGGGTCAATGAACGTCTGAAGGCCGATGTGGGTGATCAGGCCGGGCCGCCCGGCCGCCACCTCGCGCAGCCACTGGGACATGACCCCCTGGGGCCAGTTGTACGCCTCGATCCTGTTGTCCAGGATGAGCTGGGCATACTTGGGGGACATGCCGTAATGGCCCCCGATGTTCCGCCGGACCAGCCCCTCGCCCGTGAGGAGGTTGAGCCCGGTACTCTTCCAGTCCCCGAGCCCCGACACGTGGAAGAGGGTCAAGTCGCGGGGTTGCCCCGTCTCCTCGAACTTTTCCGCCAGCGTCCGGATGAGCAGGTCCGGCTCCACGTTGCCACCCCCGGCTCCGTGAATGGCCAGGGTGTCGCCGGACTTCACCAGATCGATCGCCTCTCGCGCGCTGATGACTTTCCCGCTCACCCGTTCACCTCACTTACCGGTAACGGGAAAATGGAAGCTGGAAACTGGTCAGAAGCCAGTATCCGTCGCAGTTTCCAACTTCCCGCTTCCAGTTTCCGTTCTCAGAAGAAGTATTCGAGGCGGCCGCCATGGAGATCCAGCACCGCCCCATTGATGTAGGACGCCGCCTCCGAGGCCAGGAACGCCACCACGCGCCCGACCTCCGGGGGCTCGCCGATCCGGGCCAGGGGGATCTGCTGCTGCAGCCTCTCCAGCACCGGGGGCGCCAGGATCCCTCGCAGCGTGTCCGTTCCGATGAATCCCGGGGCGATGACGTTGGCCGTAATCCCCTTGGGCCCGAGCTCCCGGGCGGCCGTCATGGTGAGGGCGATCACCCCCGCCTTGGCGGCCCCGTAGTGGCCCAGGCTGGGACGTCCGCCCACGCGCCCGTGAATCGATGAGGTATTGATGATCCGGCCCCATCCCCGCTTCACCATGTGGGGCGCAGCGTACTTGATGCAGAGAAAGACGCTGCGCAAATGATTGCCGATCATGAACTCCCAGAGATCCTCCGGCATGTCCACCAGGGGCTGGTTGTATTGCGGCCCGGTCGTCCCGGCGTTGTTCACCAGAATGTCCAGGCGGCCGAAGGTCTTCAGCGTGGCCTCCACCATCCGCTGGACGTCGGCCGTCTGGCTGACATCCGCTTGGACCGACATGGCCCGACCGCCCCGGTCCAGAAGGCCCCGCACGACCTCGTCGGCATCGCGAACGCTCTTGGCCGTGGCCACCACCACGGCGGCCCCTTCGGCCGCCAGGGCCTCGGCCTCGGCCCGCCCAAGTCCCTTGCTCCCGCCCGTCACGATGGCCACCCGGTCCCTGAGTCCGAGATCCACGGCACCCTCCAATCCAATTGAAAATGAAAAACCGACAACCGACAACGGACAACCGGGAGGAACGCAGGCCGCGCAAACGAGCTACACTTCTCGCAGTCATGCAATCCTCGGTTTTTCATTGTCGGTGGTCAGTTTGAGATTTTACATTCAGGGCCATCGCCGCTAAGATAATTCGGTCTCGACTCCGCCCCCGGGAGCCGGCCTGAAGGCAGCCGGCCGCACCCGGTGGGTACCCGTGGGCCGCTGCGCCGATCGCCGTGTCATGCCGGTGGCATGACGGCGGCGTGGAGGAGGCCGCAGGCCGACGACCAGGAGCAAGACGGCCCTACTCCGCCGGGGACCCCCCTGGGGGCGGCGGCGTTCCGTCGCGGCCCGGCGCCCGAGGGGCGCTCCCGGGGGCGGGAAGCACACAGTGGGCAGAGCTGCCAATCAATTCAGCTAGTTACAAATTAACTTAGCGGCGATGACATTCAGGGCTATACCCCGAGGGCGTTGGCCACAAGGGGCGTGACGGCCACCGGCCGACGTTGCTCCACGGAGGTGATGGCCGCCGCCACCATGGCCAGGGAGCGGACGTTATCCTCAACGTTCGTCTCGGGCTGGCGCCGCTCCCGGATCGCCGCCAGGAACTCCCGCAGCGCGTAGGCCGTGTCGGTGAACGACATCGCCTCCGGCGGGATGACCTCGACCTGCCCGTCGCGGTACCACCGGACCTGGGAATCCCCCTCCAGCCGCAGCGTTCCCCCCTCGCCGACGAGGGTGATGATACCGTCCTGGGGCGTGGAGAATCCCCTGGCCACCATGCTGCCCGTGTAGCTCGCGGACAGCCCCTGGTCGAATGCCAGGATCGCATCCAGGGCCGGAACGCCCCGGTACCAGCTCCAGGGTGGACGCGCCCCGTGGGCGACAATCTCGGCGCACTCCAGGCTGGTGCAGGCTCGCAGCAAGTCGAAGTGATGCACGGCGATGTCGTGGAGGTACGGGTGCGGCATCTCTTCCCGCCAGGCGTCGGTGGTCGTGCGCACGATGGCCTGCCGGAACTCGTAGCTGGCCGACACCACCCGTCCGATCCTTCCTTCGCGCACTGCTCGCCGCAGCGCCATGGTGTGCGGCCGCCATCGGTAGTTCTGGTCCACCATCAGGATCGAGGATCTGGCCCGCCGGGCGGCGCGCACCACCTCGGCCGCCTCGGCCATGTCCATGGTCAGCGGCTTCTCCGTGAGGACGTGCAGGCCTCGCTCCAGCGCAGCCACGATGGCCGCCTTGTGGACCATCTCCGGCAGGGCCACGATGGCCGCCTGCGCCCCGGAGCGATCAAGGCCATCCTCGATGACGGCATATCGACGAGCCGCCGGCACCTTGAACTCATCGCCGACCGTGGAGAGAAGGTCGCGGTGCTTGGCCACAATCCCCGCCACCTCGCACTCCGGACAGGCGGCCACCTCGCGCAGCCAGTTGCGGCCGAAGAACCCGAGACCCAGGATCAGGAAGCGCATGCGTCCCTCGTCAGCCTTCCTTGGTCAGCAGCCGGCCGATGAGCAGGCGCTGGATCTGATTGGTGCCGTCCCAGATCTGCTCGACCTTGGCGTCCCGCATCATCCGCTCGACCGGGTGATCCTTCAGGTACCCGTATCCGCCCAGGACCTGGACGGCGTCCGTCGTCACCTGCATGGCCATGTCGGTGGTGAAAAGCTTGGCCATGGCCGAAAACTTCACGAAGTCCGGTTCTTGCCGGTCGTACCGCCGCGTCGCCTCGTAGGTGAGGGCGCGGGCCGCCTCGACCTCCGTCGCCATGTCGGCCAGGAGGAACTGCACCCCCTGAAACTCGGCGATGGGCCGCCCGAACTGCCGGCGGGTCATGGCGTACCGGCGGGCGTAGTCCAGCGCCCCCTCGGCGATCCCCAGCGCATGGGCCGCCGTGATGAGGCGGGCCGAGTTGAGGGATTCGACGCAGATCCGGAAGCCCTCCCCCTCCTCCCCCAGGCGATTCTCCACCGGAACCCGGACATCCTCCAGGGTCAGGGAGGTGAGCACCGATCCCCGCATCCCCATTTTGCGCTCATGCCGCCCCGGGGTGAGACCCGCCGTCCCCGCCTCGACGGCAAAGGCAGAGATCCCCCGGCGGCCGGCATCCGGGTCCGTCTTGGCAAAGATCGAGTAGATGGTGGCGTTGTCCCCGTTGGAGATCATCGCCTTGGTGCCGTTCAGGACATAGGCGTCCCCCACCCGCTTGGCCACGGTCTGCATGGCGGCCACGTCGGAACCCGCCTCGGGCTCCGTGATGGCCAGGGCCGCCAGGCCGCCTTCGGCCGCATACCGGGATAGGAGGCGGGCCTTCAGGGCCTCCGACCCGCCGATCAGCACAGGGCTGATGTTCGAGGCGCAGGTGAAGACAATGTGGGCGGCGGCGGCGCTGACCTTTGCCAGCTCCTCCACCACCAGGCAGACTGTGGTGTGATCCGCCCCCAAGCCTCCATAGGCCTCGGGGATGACCAGCCGCAAAAGCCCGGCGTCCCGGAACAGGGTCCACAGGTCCCACGGGTATTCGTCCTTCTCGTCGATCTCCGCCGCGCGCGGGGCGACCCGTTCCTGGGCCATCCGCCGCACCATCTCCAGGATCGTCCGCTGTTGATCGGTCAGTTCCATGACGTGTCCTCAGGGCTGTGACGGACGCCTTGCCGGCCCGCGGCCCAAAGGGTCCGGGCCCGTCTCAGGCGGGGTGGTGCCCCATGGCCCCCGAGATGATGGCGTCCGTGCCAACGACTTCGTGGGCGATTTGCATGGCACTGAGCGAAGGAGACGAGGGCTCGCACGCGGTTGCCTTACAACCGACTACCTCAGAGCACTAGGCAGGCTGAAATGGCTTGAACTCGTCCTTGAACTTCTGGAGTGACTCCCGGAGCGTGTCCATGTCGCCGGGCTTCTTCCGCTCCAGCACCAGTTCCAGCGGCGCCGACATGCCCAGCACGGGGACAAAGCCGCGCTTGGCGATCTGCTCCTGGAAGCCGGCGCCCGTCTTCAGGTTGACGCCGCCCGTGGGCATGATCATCTTGCCGGTGTGCCGGTCGCGCTGGTACGGCGCCAGGAGCGCCCCGACCCCGCCGGGGCCATAGATGCTGGCGTTGAAGATCTTGACGGCGTCGGGCTCCAGCCCGTCCTCGCGTTCCAGGTAGTAGCTGAATTCCGAGGGAGAGAAGGCGCCCGGCACGCCGAAGACCTTGGCTGCCCGCACCATCCGCACGAACTCGATGGGCTCCCGGCAGCCCCCCATGCACGTGTCGGGGCCCACCACCATGTCGAACCCCATCTCGATGGCGGCCTCCAGCTCCCGGGGGTTGATCACGCTGCCCACGCCGATGAGCATCGGGTCGTGGGGATTGGTCCGGAAAGTCTCCTCGCGGCGCTTCCGCATCTCGCCCATCGCCTCCTTCACGATCCCCTCGGGGATGCGGAAGGTGACCTCGGCGAGGTACCCGGCCTCGTAGATGGCCTGGATGGTGTTGACCACGTCCTGCGGGTTCCGCGCATACTCGCGCGCCATGACCACCACGATGCCCTTCTGGCGCAGCGCCTTGTCCACCCGTGAGGGATCTCTCGTGTAGCTCGTTGCCATGACTGCCTCCTGTATCCCCTCGTTACCGCAGCGCCACGACCCCGGCCCCCTTCTTGCCCCGCGCCACCTCGGCCTCCACCATGGCCTGGGTCACCATGGTCGTGTCCCCCGGCGTCTCCTGCACCAGGATGCCGTGGGCCGCGCCCCACTCCACCGCCTCGTCCAGGGTCTTGCCCTTGAGCAGGGCCGCGATGACGCCCGAGGCAAAGGAATCCCCGCCGCCGGTGCGGTCGGTGATCTCGACGTTGCGCCGGACCGCCGCCTGGTACAGCTTGTCCTCGGCCACATCGTACAGCACCGCCCCCCAGTCGATCCGATCGGCCGAGTGGGCCCCCCGGAGCTGGGTCCCGATGAGCTTGAGGTTCGGGAAGTCCTTGGCCACCTTGCGCAGCAGGCCGACGTACGCCCCGAGCCACTCCTCCATGTCGGCGGACTTGGAGACCTCCGCGGTGTACCCCAGGGCGTCGTCGAAGTCACTCTGGTTGCCCACCAGGAAGTCCACGTGGGGCACGATCTGTCGGTTGATGCTCCGGGCCCGGTCCTTGTTGGGCTCCACGTTCGCCCGGTAGTTCAGGTCGCTGGAGCGGAGGGTCCCGAACCGTCCGGCCTGCTTCAGGTACTCGACGGCCGTCTCGGCCGTCTTGGGAGACAGCAGGCTGTAGATGCCGCCGGTGTGGGCCCAGCGCACCCCCTCCTCCCTGAAGAGCCTGTCCAGGTTATAATCCGCGGCGCCCACCTCGCGGACGGGGGTGTGGGCGCGGTAGTACTCGGTCTTGGAGGGGATCACGCCCTTGCCGCGGAAGGTAGCGTTGATCCCGTTCATCAGCGTGCCCTTCTTGTCGGTGGCGTACCTCCCCTTCCCGCTGTTGCTGAACCAGAGGATGTGGCCGGTGTCCACGCCGGCTTCCCGCAGCTGGGTGCTGATGTTGCGCCCAAAGCCGTCGTCCACCAGGGCGGTCAGCACGGTCGCCCGCAGGCCGAAGCAGTAGGAGAGCCCCTCCGCCACGTTGACCTCGCCGCCGCCGTGCCAGATGCGACAGGTGCGCGCCCGCTCGAACGGCACGTCCAGGGGGTCGAAGCGGATCATGACCTCCCCGAGCGCCGCCCCGTCCCACCTGCATGTCTCTGCCGGCTTGATGTTGAGATTCGCCATGGTCTATGAGCACCTCCTTCCGCCTTGCTCCCGATGGTGAAGGCGTTACCCGGCGACCCGTGATTGCCTAAACGTCGCCGAAAGCGCGCGACGGGGGCGATGCGCCCCCGTCCCCTCGCGAACTATGGCTTGGCACTGGCCCGGTTTTTTGGTATGCGGAATTTGATCCTCCCATATCAAAATCCGACTGCGGGTGTCAAGGCGAATCCTCCAGGGATTTTCCGAACTGGACAATCGCCTCTTCCGGGTCGAAGGCCCACAGGGCCACTTTCGGCTTGACACCGGCGTCGCGGATGGTACGGTCTGCCCCGCGCGCCCGGGTTCGTCGTCCTCCGCGGTTCTGACGGCCGGAGGAACGGGGAGGCTCCCAAGGTGCTGATCCCGATCGGACACGAGGACCAGCAGGTCACCCGCCTGCCCTGGGTGACCATCGCCCTGCTGGTCGCCAACGTGGCCGTTTTCCTTCTCGTCCTTCCGATCGCGGAGCGGCAGGCCGCCGACACCCGCCAGCGGGTGCAGGCGGTCGTGCAGTACGCCATGGAGCATCCGTACCTTCGCCTCCCCGCCGAACTCGCTCCCTTCGTCCCCGCCCAGCCGCCCCCAGCCGGCCTCTCGGCCGAGACAATCGCCGACGAACAGGCACACCTGGACCGGCTGGTGAGTGACCTCCGGTCCGCGGCCACGGACGGCGTGTACCGGACGTATGGCTTCGTGCCGGCGGATCCCCATCTCGGTGCGCTTTTCACCTCCATGTTCATGCACGGGGGGTGGTTCCACCTCATCGGCAACATGCTGTTTCTCTGGCTGGCGGGGGGCGCCCTGGAGGATCGTTGGGGACGCATCTTCTTCCCCATTCTGTACCTGGTGAGCGGGGTCGTGGCAACCTTGACCCACGCCGGCATGCATCCGCAGAGCCTGGTCCCCCTGGTGGGTGCTTCGGGTGCCATCGCCGGCCTGATGGGGGCGTTCCTGGTCCGTTTGGCCACGACACGCATCCGGTTCTTCTTCTGGATCTATGTGTTCCGCGGGACGTTCTACATGCCGGCCTACGTCGCCCTTCCCCTCTGGCTGCTCCAGCAGTTCGCCATGGCGCGGTCAGCAGGCGGCGCAGGCGGCGTCGCCGTGTGGGCCCACATCGGCGGCTTCGTGTTTGGGACCGCCGTGGCCATCCTCATCCGCCTGACCGATTTCGAGACAAAAGTCCTTGCCCCCGGCATCGAAAAGAAGACAGCCTGGACCGCGTCCGACCGCCTGGGACAGGCGCTGGGGAAGCTCGATTGGGGGGACACCGACGGGGCGATCACGGACCTGGAGGGCCTTCTGAAGGCCCGGCCGGACAACATCGAGGCGCGAGCGACCCTCATCACGGCCTACACGCGGAAGGAGGATCGCGCCGCCGCCGGCAGGGAATCGGCCAACCTGGTGGGCGCATACCTCAAGGCCCGGGACATGGATGGCGCCCTGGCCGCGTTGGTGGAACACGGCCACGCCTACCCCGACGTGCCGCTGGCCATGCGGGACATGCTGGCGCTGGCCGCCCATCGCGAGAAGCACCAGCAGTACCAGGAGGCGGCCGGCCTGTACCGGGACGCCCTTGCGGCGTGGCCCGATGATGCCCTGGCACCCAAGGCGCTGGTGGGTTTCGGCCGGCTGCAACACCAGGTCTTCAAGGAGTCCGAGGCCGCCCTGGAGCTTCTCGAGCGCGCCCGCACCCATCCCAAGGTGACCCCCGAGTTCCAGAAGGTCAGCGAGGAGCGGATTGCCGGCATCCGCTACGAGCAGCGGCGCGCAGGCCGACCGGCCGCGCCGGCTCCATCCACCGCGGCCGTGCCATCTCCAGACTCGGTCGAGGAGGTCCCCTCCCCTCCCCCGACCGGGACGCCGGTCATTAAGGAGGTGGAGCAACCCGCCGCCGCGCCGCCGCCGGGAAGGCGACTGGTCCCGATCCCCATGCGCGCCGTGGGGATTGACGCCCGCGGTCTTCACCTCCAGGATCGGGGGGGCAAGACGAGTCACCTGGTGTGGCAGCACGTGAAGGGGATCTCTGTCGCCACCATTGGCGGGTCACCCGCCCCCGGCGAGGCCCCCAGCCCCTTGATCCTGGACCTGCTGATGCCACAGAAGACTCCCCCGGCCGACGGCGTGATCCGGTGTATCCGTCTCTCCATCCAGGATCTTGCCATCCCCCAACTCCAGAATGAGCCGTCGCCCCTCCGCGGCTTCCAGCGTTTCGTGGCCACGATCCTCAAGACCACCGGCGGTTGCGCCCTTCCGAACCGCGAGGCCTGCCTGGGCGTCTCCGGGTTTCCCACATTTCCGAACCTGGCTGCGTACGAGGCCGACCTCCTCACCCGCCTGCCGGCCCTTAACTGATACCCAGACAGTCCACGACGATTGTGCCTGCCCCTCCGTGTCCCCGCGTCCCCATGTCTCCCCCTGTCCCTCCTCTTTGCAGTCAGCGACGGAGCGTGGCCGGGACCCGATTCGCTTCGGCCCGACGAAACTGCTCCAGGCTGTGCTGCAAGGATACAAATGCGAGGGGGCGCCGTCTCATGGCCCGATGTCCAAAGGCGCCTAAGGTCGCATGAATGACCAGGCTACGGTCCGGAGATCGTCTTGGAAACGAGCAACCGCCGCGCATGGCATGGCGATTGCTGTCCCCGTGTTCGATGCTCAGGAATCGTCTTCCTCAGCCTCCCAGGCTTCAAGGCACCGGGGCTGTCAGGGCTGAGAGGAGGAGGGGAGAACAATGAACACGGGGAGACGGGATGCATGGGTTCGGGTAGGCCTGGTGGCCCTTGCCATTCTGGTCTTGCTGCTCCTCGCCGCGCCGGTTGAGGCCGAGTTCAAGCTCAAGAGCAGCCCCAAGGCCGCTTTTGCCCCATGGCTGAGCAAGCCTCACGTGCCGGATACCCCGAATCTCCAGACGAAGGTCGAGCCTGGCCCACGGATTCCCGATGTGAACGTGACGGTGACATCTCACAATCGAGGATTCCTCCAGCGGCTCCTTGACTGGGTCTTCTTCTGGCGGAGACCGGCCCCAGCCCCAGTGGCTCCTGCACCCGCTCCAGCACCGGCTGCACCCCTCGCGGCGCGGCCGCCGGCCGCGGCCGTATCTCCGGCCGCCCCAGCCGCACCGCCCGCCATCGTGCCCGTGGCTGTCCCGGCGGCCGCTCCTCTTTCTTCCACCTCGAGCGCGACAGCCCAGAGCCAGGGCAAGGAGTTGGAGAAGCTGCCGGACCTCACGCCGCCGCCGCCCCGTCCCGAACCGATCGTCAAGGGATATATCCTCCACTTGAAGAACGGCCGACGCATCTCGACCTTTCACTATGAGGACAAAGGCGATCAGGTGGTGATCCCGCAGCACGGCGGGACGTACGGACTGTCCAAGTCGCTTATCGCGCGTATCGAGGTCGTGAAGGAGAACCCATAATCAACTCCTGCAAAGACATGACCAAGGGCCAGCAGGGCTTCCTGCTGGCCTTTTCGCTATCTCCCGCTGGCCCCTGATCTCTCGCCCCCCAGCCCCGCATGCGGCCCACTTTCGACTTGACACGAGCATCGTAGGTGATACCGTCTGGCAGCCTCGGTCCCTTTCCTTCCAGCGTGGTATGGTAGACTCCTCGCGTGAAGGCCCATGGATGCGCAGCGCGGGCAATATCCTCACCCGGGATCGTGTCGCCGGCGGAGCAGGAGCCCGATTTCAAGGACGCCAAGATGCTGGCCGACGCCATCAAGCGGGTGGGCAGGATCGAGGAGAAGAAGTAGCACGCGGAGGACTGGTATGCGGTTTACCGGCAAGGTTGCCCTGATCACCGGCGCAGGGAGCGGCATCGGCGCCGCAACGGCGCGTCTCATGGCCAGGGAAGGGGGCGCGGTCGCGTTGATGGGCCGGACGGCCCGGACCGTCGAGCAGGTGGCAAAGCAGGTTCAGGAGGCGGGCGGGCGAGCCCTTGCAATCCCCGGTAATGTCTCTCGCGAAGAGGATGTGGACCGCGCCGTCAAGCGAACGGTTGAAGCCTTCAAGCGCCTCGACATCCTGGTGGCCAACGCCGCCGTCCAGCTCCATAAACGGGACCGGCCGATCCATGAGCAATCACTGGACGCCTGGGAGGAGACCCAGGCCATCAATCTTCGCGGCGCCTTCCTCACGTGCCGGGCGGGCGTGCGACAGATGCTGGCTCAGGGCGATGGCGGCGTTCTCGTCGTCGTCAGCTCCGTGACCGCCTACATCGGGTGCGCCCCCCAGAATCCGGCCTACACGGCGAGCAAAGGCGGGCTCGTCTCCTTCGGACGGGCCCTGGCCGTGCAGTATGCACCCAATGGCATCAGGTGCAACGTGGTCTGCCCGGGGGCGCTGGAGCAGCCGCCGGATGCCGAAGAGGTTGACCTGGCGGCGCGGGAGAAGCGGCTGGGTGGTAAGATCCCTCTCGGCCGGTTTGGCCGGTTCGAGGAGATCGCGCCGATGGTGGCCTTCCTGGCCTCGTCGGAGGCCAGCTACATCACCGGAGGGGTGTTCCTCGTGGACGGCGGCTGGACCGCCGTGTAGGCCCTTTTAACCGGCAAGACGCCAAGCACGCCATGGCGGGGGAGATGGTCCCCAAGAATTGGCAGTGATGTAGTTCCGTCCGCTTCGGTTCGAGGGCAGGTTGTGGGGTTGCCGATTTTTCAGGTGGATGCGTTCACGGACAAGCCGTTTGCGGGGAATCCGGCGGCGGTGTGCGTACTGACCGAGTCGCGGGATGCGGCGTGGATGCAGAACGTGGCGGCGGAGATGAACCTGGCCGAAACAGCCTTTCTGCTCAAGCAAGGGGACCTGTTCAACCTGCGCTGGTTTACCCCGACCATTGAGGTTGACCTGTGCGGTCACGCCACGCTCGCCAGCGCGCACGTGCTGTGGGAGGCAGGATACCTGAAGCCGGTCCAGCCGGCGAGGTTTTCGACGCGCAGCGGGCTATTGACCTGTGAGCGCAAGGGGAGCTGGATCGAGATGGATTTCCCAGCCGAACCAGAGGAGAAGACCTCTCCCCCTCCAGGCCTGGAAAAGGCCCTGGGAATCACAGCGAGATACGTCGGCAAGAACCGGTTTGATTACCTGGTGGAGGTTGACTCAGAGGATACTGTGCGGAAGTTGAGGCCCGACTTAGGACTCCTCGGGGAAATTCCGGCTCGCGGGTTCATCGTGACGAGCCGCGCCAGCTCCCCCGGGTTTGACTTCGTCTCCCGGTTTTTCGCACCGAAGGCGGGCATCCCCGAAGACCCTGTCACAGGCTCCGCCCACTGCTGCCTCGGCCCCTTCTGGAAGACCCAGCTCCACCAAGACGAGTTCGTCGCGTATCAAGCATCCCCCCGTGGTGGGGTCGTTCGCGTCCGCGTCGCCGGGAATCGAGTAATCCTCGGCGGCCAGGCCGTCACGGTCCTCCGGGGCGATCTCACCTGACCCATGCTCCCGGCACCCACACCCATCCGAACCCGTCCCAGTGCCAGAACCCCGGAACCCACACTGGACTTTGCAGGGGTTTGAACACATGTGCGGGAGGCCTGAAATGGGGGTGGGCGAACCCCGGACGGAAGAATGGACGGTAAGGGTACAGACGGTGGTGACCAAAGTGACGCCCGTGGCCATCGAACCGGCTTACGTGACCAGGGCGAACCCCGCCGTGGAATCCGCCGTGAAAGCCGCGAGCCAAGGCAGGTGCGGGTATAAATGTGAGGCCGGCCACCAGCGCGAGCGCAAGCGCCGAGAGAATGCGTTTCATCTTCGGTCTCCTTCCAGGGGGCCTCTCATCACCTCGGCCCTATACGGTCCATCAAAATGGTTTCGGAGCACTTCGAAATCGGTGCTGACGTCGTTTTGACGGTAGCACGCTGTCCTCTATTCGGCTAGAGTCGCCTGAATCCAGGACCACCCCCCAAGGGGAAGGCAGATGAGCGAGATTCGGCAGAAGTACAATCGGTTGGCCCGCTGGTACAATGCGCTCGACGGTCTCCCCGAGGTGCTGGGCGTCAAGACGCTTAGGAGGAGATTGCTCCGCCACGTATCCGGCCAGGTCCTTGAGATCGCCGTCGGCACAGGAAGGAACTTCCGGCACTATCCCTGGGCCTGCCAGATCACCGGGGTAGACTTCAGCCCGGCGATGCTGCAAATCGCCCGCAGGGAGGCGCATCGCCTCGACTTGAAGGCGAGGTTTCTGGTGATGGACGCGGAGCGCCTTGCTTTTCGGAACCATAGCTTCGATACCGTCGTATCCTCCCTCACCGTGTGCACCTTCGCCGATCCGGTGGCGGCGCTGCGGGAAATGGCCCGGGTGTGCCGGGCGGACGGCCGCATCCTGCTCCTGGAGCACGGGCGGAGCCACCGGGAATGGCTGGGTCGGTGGCAGGATCGTCGGGCGGACCGCCATGCCAAAACCCTCGGCTGTCGTTGGAATCGGGAACCACTCGATCTCGTCCGCCAGGCGGGGCTGGGGGTGATCGCCGCCCGGCGGGTCTTCTTTGGGATCTTCCACGTGCTCGAGGCCAAGCCTTCGAGCCCCGTATCCGTCTACTTCCCCTAGGCGAGGCTGCGATCTTTCAAAGAGAGAGGCCGTGGAGCTGTATCTTGTCCAACACGGAGAGGCCAAGCCTGAGCAGGAGGATCCGGCCCGGCCGCTGACTGCTCGGGGGCGGGAGGAGGTCCATCGTGTTGCACGACACGCCGCGCGCCTTTCCCGTCAGGTTGCGGAGATCCGGCACTCGGGCAAGCTGCGCGCCCGCCAGACGGCAGAGGTCCTGGCCGAGCATCTCCGGCCCGCGCGTGGCGTCCGCGAGATCGAAGGGTTGGCGCCCAACGACGATCCTAGGAAGGCCAGGACTGATGCGGAGGCGGCCCGGGAGCCGCTGATGTTTGTGGGACACTTACCCCACCTCAGCCGGCTGGCGTCCTCCCTCCTCGTGGGGGATCCTGGACGCGAGATCATCCGTTTCCGTCCGGGCGGCCTCGTCTGCCTCGGAAAGTTGGAGGGCCGCTGGCTCCTCCAGTGGATCCTCACCCCGGATCTCGTAAGAGCGGATGCTTGACCTTTCTACTGGTCTCCCCCTGTCCCCGTCCCACCTTTTGCCACATTCGCGGGAAACGGATTCACAGAAGATGGTGCAAGCGACGGGACCTTGTGCTAGGCTCCCGGGCGTCGCGCGTCCTGTCCCAGACCAGCCGCCGGGGCCGCCGAAGAAGGAGGCGTGAGGCATGCCACCGAGCAAGTCCCCGCCGACGTTCTTTGAAACCGTCAACATCCATTTCGAGAAGGCAGCAGCCCTCACCGACTTCCCGCGAGGCCTGCTCGACCAGATCAAGGCCTGTAACGCGGTCTATGCGGTGCAGTTCCCAATCCGTACCGAGCGCGGCTACGAGGTGATCTCGGGGTGGCGTGTCCAGCACAGCCACCACCGGTTGCCCGTCAAAGGCGGCATCCGCTACGCCCCGGAGGTCAACGAGGACGAGGTGAAGGCTCTCGCCGCCCTGATGACCTACAAGTGCGCCGTGGTGGACGTCCCATTCGGCGGGGCCAAGGGCGGCGTCAAGGTGGATACCAGGAAGTATTCGGCGCAGGAGCTGGAGCAGATCACGCGCCGCTATACGGCCGAGCTGATCAAGAAGAACTTCATCGGCCCGGGGGTGGACGTGCCGGCCCCCGACTACGGCACCGGACCGCGGGAGATGGCTTGGATCGCGGACACCTACTCCGCCTTCAACCCGGGCCAGATCGATGCCCTGGCCTGCGTCACGGGAAAGCCGGTGACCCAGGGCGGCATCCGCGGCCGGATCGAGGCGACCGGGCGCGGTGTCCACTTTGGTCTTCGCGAAGCCTGCGATCAAGCCGAGGACATGAAGGCGCTCGGCCTCTCGCGGGGCCTGGAAGGCAAGCGGCTGGTCATCCAGGGCCTGGGAAACGTCGGCTACCACACGGCAAAGTTCTGCCAGGAGGGCGGGTGTGTCGTCATCGCCGTGGCGGAGCGCGACGGCGCAATCTTCTGCTCCAAAGGGCTGGACGTGGAGGCCGTGGCGCGCCACCTCAAGGAGACGGGCTCCATCCTCAATTTCCCGGGGGCCAAGAATCTATTGCCCACAAGCGCGGCGCTGGAACTGGAATGCGACATCCTGATCCCCGCCGCGCTGGAGAACCAGCTCACCGGCGAGAATGCGGCCCGCATCCAGGCAAAGATCGTCGGCGAAGGCGCGAATGGCCCGACCACCGCCGAGGCGGAAAAGATCCTCCTGGAGAAGGGGGTGCTGATCATTCCCGACATCTACCTCAATGCCGGTGGGGTCACTGTCTCCTATTTCGAGTGGGTGAAAAACCTCTCCCACGTCCGCTTCGGGCGCGTGGGGAAGCGCTACGAGGAGGCAGCCCTCGACCGGATGCTGACCGCCATCGAAAAGGCGACCGGGCGCCTGTTCTCAGAGGAGGAGCGCCGCCGGATCGCCCGCGGCGCCGACGAGACGGACCTCGTCAACTCGGGACTGGAGGAGACGATGATCGGCGCCTATCACCAGATCCGTGACCTGTGGAAGCGCGACGCCCGGACCCAGGACCTGCGAACGGCGGCCTTCCTGAATACGATCAACAAGATCGCGCGGAGCTACTTGGAGCTGGGGATCTTCCCATAAACCGACCTCCCACATTGCGGCGTGACCTATGTCGGAGGTCTCACTACATATTGTACTAGGAGGGGCCATGACCATAACAGCCAGCGTGACGTTTTCGTCGGATGCAGGACAGGCCAACGGCTACGTTGCCCGGCCGGGCAAGGGAACGCCGGGAGTCATCGTGTTGCAGGAATGGTGGGGTCTCGTCCCCCACATCAAGGATGTCGCCGGTCGCTTTGCTGCCCAGGGCTACGTGGCGCTCGCCCCCGACCTGTACCACGGGAAGAGCACGGTGGAGGCGGCGGAGGCCGAGCACCTCATGAAGGGCCTCGACTGGGGCCGAGCGGCCAAGGAGATCGCCGGGGCCGTGCGACACCTCCGGCAGAGCGAGGGGGCAACACGGGTGGGCGTCGTCGGCTTCTGCATGGGTGGAGCCCTCACCATCATCGCCGCCACCCAGCCCGGGGTGGACGCCTATGTGTCGTTCTACGGGTTTCCGCCCGCGGGCGCGGCGCCAGTGGAGAAGATCACCGCCCCAGGGCTGATCTTCTTCGGCGAACAGGAGGAGTTCTTCTCCGTCCCCAACGCCAAGGCCTTTGCCGAGGCGCAGCGGAAGCGCGGGTACCTGGCCGAGGTGATCGTCTATCCGGGTGCCGGACACGCCTTCTTCAATGACACGCGGCCCGAGGCCTACCGCAAGGACGCCGCCAACGATGCCTGGCGCAGGACGCTGGACCATTTCGGCCGGCACCTTCGAGTAGGGTAGTGGGAGGCTGTATGTCCCCGACACCACGGATCCTCGCGTTTGCCGGGAGCACCCGCACGGAGTCGTTCAACAAGCGGTTGATCCGGATTGCCGTTGCTGGTGCACTGGCCGCGGGAGCTGAGGTGACGCTGATCGACCTGCGGGAGTACCCGCTTCCGCTGTTTGACGGAGACCTGGAGGCGCGGGAGGGGTTGCCGCCGAATGGGCGAAAGCTCAAGGACCTCTTCTTGGCCCACCAGGGTCTCTTGATGTCCTGCCCCGAGTACAACAGCTCCATCACCGGCGTCTGGAAGAACACGATCGACTGGGTCTCCCGGCCCGTGCCGGGCGAGGCGCCCCTGGCCTGTTTTGACGGCAAGGTGGCCGCCCTCATGAGCGCCTCGCCGGGGGCGCTTGGCGGACTGCGCGGCTTGGTCCACGTCCGCGCCATCCTGGGAAACATCAGGGTCCTCGTGCTTCCCGACCAGGTAGCCGTGCCGAAGGCCGGCGAGGCCTTCAACCCCGACGGCTCGCTCAAGGACCCCGAGCAGCACGCCGCCGTGGAAGCCCTCGGCGCAAAGCTCGCCCAGGTGATCTCGAAGCTTACGCCCTCGTAAGGACTCTAGTTCGATCGAGCCCCCAAGAACACCCAGTGTCACTGGCGGACTGGGTGTCCGGGACGCGAAGGACGCCCGGCTTTCCTACCTTCGGCTTCGGTGGCGGGGACGGGAGGGAGGCCCTCGGGGGGAGTCGTCCGGAAAAGCGTGGTCATCCGGTCCACGATGTCGAACGAGGCCCGGGGACGCGCGGCCGCCCTTGCCCGCTCGCGCAGGCGGGTCAAGCGATCTGGATCCGCCAGCAGATCCTCGACCTTCCACGAGAGGGTGGACAGGGTGTTGCAGCGGAGGGCCGCGCCCACCTCCAGCAGGTGATCGCTGTTGCGCTCTTCCTGGCCGGGGATCGGATTGACGATCAGCAGCGGGAGCTCCCGGGCGAGGGCCTCGGAGCTGGTGAGGCCGCCCGCTTTTCCGACCAGGAGGTCCGCCGCCGCCATCAGCTCGTCCATGGCAGTGGTGAACCCCAGGACGTGGACCCGGTGCCCGGACGGGGCGGCGGCCGCCACGCGCTGCAAACGCCTCTGCACCTCGGCGCGCGCCCCGGCGACCGCCACCACCTGCAATGGATGTCGAACGTGGAGGAGGCACTCCAGAATCTTGACGGCCCCATCCAGGCCGAATCCTCCTACCGACAACAGGATCACGGGCAGGTCGTCCTGCAGGCCGTGCAGGCGCCGCGCCGAGGCGCGGTTCCGTGGCGTCGCGAAGACGGGATCAATGGGAATGCCCGTCACGCTGATCCGATCCACGGGCACGCCCGCCCTCTCCAGATAGGCCCGCGCCTCTTCCCGGGCGACGAAATAATGCTCCACGTCCCGGAGCAACCAGAGGGCGTGCACGTCAAAATCGGTCACGACGAGGGCCTGCGGCAGGGCCAGGCGACCCTTCCTCCGGAGCCAGGCGATGATCCCCGCGGGAAGGAAGTGCGTACACAGGGCGAAGTCGGGGCGCAAATCGGTCAACAGGCGGACGAAGGGACTGAGGTTGACCTTCTCGAAGGCCTGTTGCAGCCGGTGGCTCTTCCAGGGGACGTCCAGCCGATCGTACAGCCACCCGAGAAGGTCGGGGGCCTTGTTCACCAGCTCGATGTAGCCCTGGGAGTAGAGCGTCCGAAACGCGGGATTGGTGAAGCCGAGGACATCCAGGTGCTTGGCCTCTCCGGGGAAATCGCTGGCGGCAAAGGCGGCCTCGAGGGCCTGAGCCGCCCGCAGGTGACCCGCGCCCACCGACGCCGAGAGGATGAGCACCCGGGGAGACCGGGAGAATGCCGGCACGGCTCCCCGCTCCCGGCGACCGGCCGGCACCTTCCCGTCTGGGGGACGCAGGGGATCGGGAAAGCGCGGCAGCATGGCTCGGGACCTTACATGGCACCCGGCCTCACGGCAAGAAGTAAAATGCGATGGCCAGGATGAGGTAGGTCGCCAGGAGCATAGCGCCCTCCAGCCAGTTGGATTCGCCGTCTTGGGCGATGGAGTTCACGATCAGCACCGCGACGCCCACGGCGCCCACCTCCAGCAGGGAGAACTCCAGGGTCATGGGCTGACCGACGGCCAACCCCAGGAGGACCAGGACAGGCGCCACGAACAGGGCGATCTGGCGCGAGGACTCGACGGCAATGGTGATGGCCAGGTTCATCTTGTCCTTGCGGGCGACCAGGACGGCCGTGAAGTGCTCGGCCGCGTTCCCGACGACGGCGATGACCATCACGCCGATGAAGGTCTCGGACAGGTGAAGGGCCTTGCCCGCATGCTCGGCCGAGGCGACCAGGTACTCCGACAGGATGGCGATCAGCAGGGTCGCCGCCGCTAACGTGGCCAGCGCCCAGGCCAGACCCCGCGGCGGTGCATCGTGCTCCCCTGCCATCTCGGCCTCGGCGTACAGGTGCTTGTGGGTCTTCAGGCTGAACGCCAGGGAAAGAAGATACATCGCCAGGAGGACCACCGCGATGCCCGCGGAAAGCCGCTGGATTCCCCGGACCGTTTCCTCGCGCACCATCAGGTGAAAGAACGTCGGCAGGATCAGGGCGGCGACAGCCAGCAGCATCATGGAGGCGGCTGTCCCGGCGGCCTGGGCGTTGAAGGTCTGGCGCTGGTGGCCGAGCCCACCCACCAGCATGGCGAGGCCGAGCACAAAGAGGATGTTTCCGATGATGGAGCCGGTGATGGAGGCCTTGACCATCTCCACCTGCCCGGCGCGGAGGGCGACGATGGCGATGATCAGCTCCGCGGCGTTCCCGAACGTCGCGTTCAGGATTCCGCCGATCCCCGAGCCCATCCGGTGGGCCAGCACCTCGGTAGCCTGGCCCATCAGGCCGGCCAGGGGCACAATGGCCACGGCGGAGGCGGCGAAAAGCAGCAGGGCCCGATCCGGCGCCAGATAGTGGATGCCGATGGCCACCGGCCCCAGCCCCAGCGTTCCCCACTTCAGGCTAAAGCGCAGGCCCCGCGGCAGAGCGGTGGGTCGCGTCCCCACGGGTTCAGCCTGCCCTCACCCGGCACATTGCGCGCAAGGGTTGCCCTCCCGATACAAGGATAATTCGCCCTCGACTCCGCCCCCGGGAGGCGGCCCGAAGGCAGCCGGCCGCACCCGGTGGGTACCCGTGGGCCGCTGCGCCGGTCGCCGTGTCATGCCTGGGGCATGACGGCGGCGTGGAGGAGGCCGCAGGCCGACGACCAGGAGCAAGACGGCCCTACGCCGCCGGGGATCTCCCTGGGTGCGGCGGCGTTCCGTCGCGGCCCGGCGCCCGAGGGGCCCTCCCGGGGGCGGAAAGCACACCGCAGCCAGAGCTTCAACAATTCAGTCAGCACAGCTTAACCTAGCGGCGGTGAGGCTCATTCGATCAGCGTCTGGCTTTGCTCGCGCAGGTATAGTTGCAGGTAGTAAGGTCCGCCGGCATTCTTCCCGGTGGACCCGGACCCCTTCCACCCGCCGAAGGGCTGATAGCCGGGCCACGCCCCGGTCGTCGCCCCCTGGGGCCGGTTGGCGTAGGCCACGCCCACCTGGATGTTGTCGAAGAACCAGGCTGCCTCCTTCTTCGAACCGTAGAAGCCGGCCGTGAGACCATAGTCCACGTCGTTGGCCCGCCGCATCGCCTCGTCCAGAGATTCGTCCGCCGCGATCATGGTAATCGGCAGGAACATCTCGTGCTTCCACAGACGATGGTCCGGCGGGACCCCCTCCACCAAGGTGGGGGCGCAGAAGTACCCTTCCCTCAGATCATCCTTGGTCAGTTGCTGGCCGCCGGCAAGGATCGTCCCGGCCCGGGTGAGCTCTTCGACGTAGGCCCGGTAGTCGTCGTAGGCCTTCCGGTTGATGACCGGCCCCATCCAGTGCTCCCGGCGCGTCGGGTCCCCGATGCTGATCTTGTTGGTCAGGTCCACCAGCTTCTGGACCAGGGCGTCCCTCACCGGCCGCTCCACGAAGACGCGGGAGCAGGCCGAGCACTTCTGCCCTTGCAGGCCGAAGGCGGACCGCATGATCCCGATGGCCGCACGATCCAGGTCTGCGTTTCGCGAGACGATCGCCGCGTTCTTACCGCCCATCTCGGCCACGCAGGGCCGCGGATACCTGCCGGCGGCCATGGTCCGATAGACGTGCATGCCCACGTCGTAGGACCCGGTAAACGTGATCCCGTCTACCTGGGGACTCGTGATCAGCGCCTCCCCCACGACGGATCCCGCGCCCGTCACGAAATTGAACACGCCGTCGGGGAGGCCGGCGTCGCGGAAGCACTGGGCGAGGAGGGCCCCCGCCCATGGTGTATCCGTCGCCGGCTTGAAGACGACGGTGTTGCCCGCCGCGAGAGCCGCCCCGGCGGGGCCGCCCGAGAGGGCCATGGGGAAGTTGAAGGGCGAGATCACCACCCAGACGCCGTAGGGGCGAAGGACGCTGACGTTTGTTGCCCGGTAGCCCTTCAATGGGTCCCGTCCCTGGGGCCGGACGAAGCCGTTGTTCCTCTCCATCGCCTCGCAGTTGTAGGCGATGAGATCGGCGGCCTCCTGCACATCCCCCAGGGCCTCCATCCGGTTCTTCCCCACCTCCAGCGCCACGGCCGCTGCCAGCTCGTACACCCGCTTCTCGATGAGGCCGACGACCTTCCGGAGGAGCCGGACGCGATCCTGCCATTGCATCCGGCTCCAGCCGGGGAAGGCCGCGCGGGCGGCCGCCAGGGCATCCGCCACATCCCCCGCCGTTCCCTTTTGGAACGTGCCCAGGACCCATTTCGTATTGATCGGACTCCGATCCTCGAACCGCTCGGCGGCCTGCCGCTCCTTCCCGGCGATCCACATGGGGTGATCCCGGCCCTGGCTCGCCTTCACCTTAGCCAAGGCCTTCTCGAAGTGCTCGTGCATGGAGGCCGGCGGGTCGAACATGGTGGCATAGGTGAGCCTAAACGCGCCACCGACCGGCTTTGCCTTCCCCTTGACCGCGCCCTTGGCGGGTCTGCGGGTGGACCAAGCAGCCTGCTTCGCGAATCGCTTCGCCATGGTCGTCACTCCTCTGGAAAGTATGCTACAAATTCACCTGACTTCGAAAGGCTTCGTAGATCTTCCGGACCTCCTGGAGAGGCGGCCAACCCAGGATGGCCATGCCGTCGGTCACGTAGGCCGGCCGCCGCATCCCCAACAGGACAGAGGTCACGCCGGGGGTACTGGCCAGGACCCAGAGGGCTTTCCGCGAAAGGCTCTCCCCAGCCCGGGCTAAGGGCAGATGCGGATTGACCGCCGCGGCCACCCGGTCGGTTTCCGCCCGGCTCTGCCAGGCCGCTCTCGCCCGGAAAGCTGCCAGCGTCGCTTCCAGCGCGGGGAGGTAGCGGCTTCGCCAGCCCTGCCACATCGGTGCCAAGGTACCGGTGAGCGCGCCATCCAGTCGCCGGACCACCTCGGTCACCATCGGGCCGATCACCCCACCCTCGATCTGCCGCCAGTGATCCAGACCCTGCATCTGCGCGGGCAGCGCCCGAAGCTGATCCGCCCACCGGAACCAGTCCCCCGGGGGCGTCCCTCCCTGGGGGACCCGGAGGTGCGAGGCGATCTGCGCCCGGAACTCCGCCTCCAGGGCAGACAGACGGCGAAGCGCATCCTCCGGTGCTTCCCCACTCGCCGCCTCCGCGGGAACATCCGCGAGCCGCATCATGCCCTCCCCCGCGACGGCGTTCAGCGGCCGATTCACCAGCACTGCGATCCCGGCCTCGGCGGCCACCTCGAGGACCGTTCGCGTTCCGTCGGGTCCCGTGTTCGGCTGGAGGATCGCCCCGGATTCGAACAGGTTCATGGGAACCTGCAACACGCGGAAGTGGTGTCCGGGTCCTCCGGCCGCTGTCGCAGCCTCCAGCATGAGCGACAGCGAGGTCGCCTCGGGATCGTCCGGGCGGGCGACCGCCGTATTGGAGGAGACGCCATACCAGGCGATGCGCCCCGCGGCTACCTGCGATTCCAGGAAGGCGAAGGCTTCCCGAACCCGTCGGTAAAACTCCTCGCGGACCGTCTCCAGGGAGCCGGCGCGCCGCATCTGGGCGTCGGAAAGGAAGTATTCCGGGTTATGCAGGAGGCACACGTCCAGCGTCCCGAGCTGCAGCCGGTCCAGGGAGCGCGCGAGCTGGTCCCGCAAGAACTCCGGGTGCAGGCAGTGCCAGCACCCCTCCATGTACTCGACCATCTCCGGGAACGGCTTTCCCGCCGCGAGGCGCTCCTGCGCCAGGACCAGATTCTCTCCCTGGACGTAGCCGAGCTTGGAGACGACCACCACGGCGTCCCGAGGGAGGCGCCCGTCGCGGGCGAGATCCGCCAGGACCGCTCCCACCAGCCGCTCGCTCCCCCCGTCGGTGTAGTTGGTCGAGGTGTCAATCAGGGTGCAGCCCGCCTGGAGCGCCGCGGTGAGAGCGTCCTTGTGCTCCGGGGTCTCGTCGTCCACCCGGTAGCAACCGAACCCCAGCCGGCTCACCGTGAGGCCGGTGGAGCCCAGCGCGGTGTAGCCGTGCGTCAACCCGGCTTCCGTGAACCGTCGCGCCCGGGCCGCCGTTCCACGGGTCGTGGCCCGGCCTGGCCGCCGGACGGCGATCCCCGTCCGCACGTCCGCCCGCGACGCGGTCCCCTGGTCGGCCAGGGCCCCCTCGATATCGCCCGGCTCCGTCACCGGCGCCAGGCAGGCAAAATTCCGGCAGACGTACAGCGCCGCCCGGCCGCCCACCAGCCCCTTCCCGCGAAGCAGCGGAAGGTCGGGTGCCTCACCCGAGGCCGGATCGTGATGGGCAAGGATCCGGTTAGGAATATGCCTCTGCCCGATCTCCCTCGCCAGCTCCTCGTATCCCGGTTCGCCGGGCGTCCCGATCAGGGCCAGCTCCACCGGACCCTCGGTGAGGAAATCGGCGACCGCCAGGCTCCTGCAGAAGGCGCGGGGATGCTCCTGGATCATCCGACCATAGGCGGAGATGGCCGCGATCGCCGCCTCCCGGAACTCAGACTGCTCCAGGTGAAAGGACAGGCGGGCCAGGACGGACGCCGCCACGGCGTTGGCGTTGGGCACGGCGCCGTCGGCCCCTTCCCGGTGGCGGATGATCAGGGCCTCGTGATCTCTGGCCGTATCGTAGAACCCGCCGCCTGACTCGTCGGCGAAGTCGGCGAGGATCCGCTCCGCCAGGGTCCTGGCCTCCCGCAAGTACCGGACATCCCCACCGGCCTCGTACAGGTCCACCAGCCCCTCCGCGAGATACGCGTAATCCTCCAGATAGGCGGGGACATGCGCCTTCCCGCCGCGGTAGGTCCGGAAGAGGCCGCCGTCTGGGCGCAAGAGCGTCGTGAGGAGGAAATCCGCGGCCCGGGCTGCCCCGGTGAGATACCGCGGATCGCGAAGGACGCGATAGCCCTCCGCCATGGCGCCGATCATCAGGCCGTTCCAGGCCGTCAGCACCTTGTCGTCCAGGCCGGGGGGCACGCGCTGCTTCCGAGCCTCGTACAGCTTGGCCCGGCCGGCCTGGATGCACTGGCGCAGCCGGTCCGGGCTGATCGAGAGGCGCGAGGCCACGCGTTCCACCGGCCGGGGCGTGTTGGGGATGCTCTTGCCCTCCCAGTTCCCCTCGTCGGTGATGTCATAATAGGCGCAGAACCAGCCCCCCTCTTCGGGACCGAGGATGGCCTCGACCTCGGCCGGTTTCCACACGAAGAATTTCCCCTCCTCGCCCTCGGAGTCGGCGTCGGTGGCCGAGTAGAAGGCACCCTCCCGCCCCGTCATCTCCCGCTGGATGTAGTCCAGGGTCTCGCGGGCGATCCGCCCGTAAAAGCCATCGCCTGTCGCCTGGAACCCCTCCAGGTAGACCTTGGCCAGCAGGGCGTTGTCGTACAGCATCTTCTCGAAGTGCGGGACCAGCCAGCGCTCGTCGGTGGAGTAGCGCGCGAAGCCGCCGCCGATCTGATCGTACATCCCCCCCTGGGCCATGCCGTCCAGGGTCTTCGTGACCATCTCCAGGGCGGCCGCATCCCCGGTCCGCCGGTGGTGGCGCAGCAACAGGGAGAGCGCCGCGGACGGCGGGAACTTCGGGGCGGGGCCGAATCCCCCGTAGGTCTTGTCGAAGGTCGCGGTGAGCTCCCGCGCCGCGGCCCGGATCTCCGCCTCGCCGACGCCGCTGCCGGGAAGGGCGCGACTCCGCCCGGCCAGATATTCCGTGAGCTGCGCCGCCCGCTCCTTCAGCTGCTCTCCCTGCCGCTGCCACAACTCCGCGATCCGCGCGAGCAGCGTCGCAAAGCCCGGGCGGCCGTAGCGATCCGTCGGCGGGAAGTAGGTCCCGGCGTAAAACGGCCGCTGGTCCGGCGTCAGAAAGACCGTCATGGGCCAGCCCCCCTGCCCATGATTCAGGGCCACGGTGGCGGCCATGTAGATGTCATCCAGATCCGGACGCTCCTCCCGGTCCACCTTGATGTTCACGAAGTGCCGGTTCATGAGGTCGGCGATGGCCTCGTCCTCGAAGGACTCACGTTCCATCACGTGGCACCAGTGACAGGCCGAGTAGCCGACGCTGAGCAGGATCGGCTTGTTCTCCGCCCGGGCCCTGGCCAACGCCTCGTCGCCCCAGGGATACCAATCCACCGGATTGTGGGCGTGCTGGAGCAGGTACGGGCTGGTCTCGTGGATCAGGCGATTGGTGTGTCGCGGCGAAGCATCCTGGGGTTTTGCATGGCTCATCGGGGAACACCCCCGGAAATGTCACGGTTGAATCGGCCAGAAGCGCACGGAATTCACCGGCGCCATCATCAGCCTACATCAGTAACGGCGCATTCGCCAGCACCGGGATTCCTTCAGGCCTCGGCGCGGAGAAATGGATGGACGGATCCAGGATTTAGCGTTTGGTGGCGAAGTCGGATTGACTCCATCCCGTTCATCCCGGACCGGTCGCTGGTGCGATCCGGGCGGCGTGGGGCAATGTGACCCGCAAGAAGGCAGGATCGCCCTCTTCCATCTGCCCATTTCTTCCTCCGGGCGCACGACAGACCCTGCGGCTCAAAGAATCCAGGGAAAGCGTCAAGGCTATCCGCATGCCAGCCGCGCTCCACCCCCATTCTTCGCCGGTAGCCCGACACCTCGAATCCTGCCCGGGGCGGGAGACGCAGCCCACGCGGCCGAACGCCGCGCCAACACAGGAGGAAACGCCGCTTCACATCGCCACGGCGACTCGCGCCTGGTGGACGGTGTCCCGGGCCCGTTGTACGATCCACGGGTCCGTCGTCCAACGAGCGACGGCGGAGCGGAGCCAGCGGATTCCCGTCCACAAGCGGGAACCTGGGGACGGGGACCGGCCTCTGCCGCTCGACCAACGCTGGCAAGAGAATTGAACGACTCAATGGGCCGCGGGAGAGGTAGGGTTTTCCTGTTCCAAAGCAGACCCGAGAGGCCTAGAACGTTTTCTTGCAAGGAGGGGCGGCCATGGCAGAAGAGGTGAGTCGTCGTGAGTTCCTGAATCGTCTAGGGGTAACCGTCACGTCGGCCGCTGCCCTGGGGGCATCGGCCGGATTTGTCCCGTCCCTGAGTGAGGTCCGGGCGGCCGAACCCCCCAAGGGCCGGATCCCCACCAAGCCCTACAAGGTCGGCCACATGACATTCTTCACCGGCTTCGGGGCGGTATTCGGAGAGCAGTCCTACAAGGGGCACCTGCTCGCTGCCGAAGAGATCAACGCCGCGGGGGGCCTCTTGGGGAAGCGGAAGATCGAGACCATCAAGGCGGACGAGGCGGCCGGCACCGACGCCAATGTCAAGGAGTTCCGGCGGATGAAGCTGTCGGAACAGATTGACATGTTCAGCGGGATCACCTCCAGCGCCAACACGCCGGCCATCGGACCCGTGGCGGAAGAGCTGAAGGTCCTGACCCTGTTCACCGACGGGTGCACGGACTTCCTGTTCGATAAGGCCATCCCGACCCCCAAGTATGTCTTCCGGGTGACCAACATCCAGTCGGCGGACGGCGTCATGGCGGCCGTGGCTACCGCCCTGAGCTGGCCTGAGGTACGGAAGATCGCCCACATCCATCCCGATTACGCGTACGGCCGGAACGCCTATGACCATTTCAACGTGGCCATCAAGAAGCTGCTGCCGGGTGTCCAGATTGTCTCCGAGGCCTGGTCCAAGCTTCCCACGGCCGATTTCACCCCCCACATCACGAAGACCATCGGCGCCAAGCCCGATCTCCTCTTCTCGGCGCTGTGGGGGAGCGACTACCTGGCGTTCTACAAGCAGGCCCTGCGCTACGACCTGTTCAAGCAGATGAAGTTCACCGCCACCATCGCCTTCGGCGTGTCCCCGCACTCCATCCCCAAGGACCACCCCGAGGGCATCATCGCCGGCGTGCACGCCAACTACTACTTCACCTACCCCACGGGCAACCGGTGGCCCGAGAACACCAGCTTCGTGAAGAAGTTTCACGATCGGTGGAATGAGTACCCCAACACCATGGCCGAAGGGGCCTACACCGGGATGCACATGGTGCGGCTCGCCGTCGAGCGGGCCAACCGGCTGGTGGGCGGCTGGCCGGATGACGAGGCGATCATCGCCATGTTGGAAGGCCTGTTCATGCCCAGCCCGGCGGGCTACATCTACATCCGGCCCGACAATCACCAGGCCTACAAGGACGGGATCACCGGGTTCAGCCTGAACTCCCCCGAGTACCCGTTCCAGGTCTTGGACCCCAAGCGGATCATCTCCGTGCCCATCCGGGGCATCACCGCGCCTCCCGGCTGGAAGAAGGCGGACCCCACGTCGGCCTACACCTGGATCAACGAGACCTGGCCCACGGTCTCCGGCTGATCCCGCGTCCCGCGAGACGTCGGCGCCCCGCCCCCGGGCCCCACGGCAGGGGTCCGGGGGCGGGCGCTCCCCTCGGATGGCAGCCGGGCATCTCACCCGGCATCGGTCACTGGCGATTTGTCATTGGTCCTTTGATCCATGGTCACCCTGGCGATCCAGGTCCTGAATTCCCTCTACTACGCCTCCAGCCTTTTCCTCATCGCCTGCGGACTGAGCCTCATCTACGGGGTGATGCGCATCGTCAACCTGGCGCATGGCAGCCTTTACGCCCTGGGGGCCTACGTCACCGCGGGGGCCGTGCTCCTGGCGGGGACGCAGCCGTCGGGCCTAGTATTCCTGCTGCTGCCGGCGGGGGCATTCGCCGTCGCGGGGGCCGGCGCGATCCTCGAGCCGTCCCTCCTCCGCCCGCTGTACGCGCGGGCGGAGGAGTACCAGTTGCTGGTCACCTTCGGGCTCCTGCTGATCCTGGAGGATGTCATGCGCTTCTTCTGGGGGGCCCTCCCCCTCTCCCCCAGCGCCCCGGCCGATCTCCTGGGCAGTTCCTCCATCCTGGGTACCACCTACCCCAACTACAACTTCCTCGTCATCGCCGTGGGGCTCCTGGCGGCGGCCCTGATGTGGGCCTTCGTCTACCGCACCAGGTTCGGGGTAATCCTGCGGGCCACGTCACAAGACATGCGCATGACGTCCGCCCTGGGAGTGAACGTGAAGCGGGTCTATGTCCTGGCCTTCGCCATCGGGTGCTTCATGGCCGGCCTGGGCGGGGCCATCACCGTGCCGATCACCGGCGCGGCCTTGGGGATGGGCGTGGATGCCCTGGTCCTCGCCTTCGTCGTCGTGGTCATCGGCGGGCTGGGAAGCCTGGAGGGCGCACTGATCGGCGCCGTCATCGTCGGCTTCTTCCGGACCCTGGGAATCAATTTCTTCCCGGAGGTCGAATTGGCCATCCTCTACCTGGTGGCAGCCGTCATCCTCCTGGTCCGGCCGGCGGGTCTCTTCGGGAGGCCATGAGCGCCATGGATCCGTCCCCCGTCCGGCCCGGCTTCGCGGGGCGCCTTCGGGCGGCGGCGCTGGACGCCGTCCTGCTCCTGCTCCTTCCCTGGCTGATTCCGCCGTATCAGACCATCCTGCTCTCCTACGGCCTGATCTTCGGCATCGCCGCGCTGGGCTTCAACCTCCTCCTGGGGTACACGGGCCTCCTCTCCTTCGGCCACTCGGCGTATTTTGCCGTAGGCGCCTATGCCGTGGCCCTCCTGGGGAAGTACCTGCACGTCACCTCCATGGAGCTGTCTCTCCTCGGCGGAATCATCGCCTCGACCATCATCAGCGCGCTCTTCGGCGCGGTCTGCGTGCGGTACACGCGCATCTTCTTCGCCGTGCTCACCCTGGCGTTGTCCCAGGTGCTCTGGAGCTTGGCACTGAAATTCTACTGGGTCACCGGCGGGACCGACGGGCTGCGGGTCCCCACCCCGTCTCTCTTGGGCGGGCTGATTTCGGGAACGGGGGATAAGGTGCTCTTCCTCTCCCGCCCCTATTACTACTTCGTGCTCGTGGTCTTCCTCGCGTGCGTCGCCATCCTGTGGGTCATCGTCCACTCCCCCTTCGGCCAGGCCCTCCAGGCCATCCGGGACAATGAGACCCGGGCCGAGTTCGTGGGCATCCGGGTGCGCGGGTACCGCTGGCTGGCGTTTCTGATCTCCGGCGTCTTCACGGGGCTGGCAGGGGGGCTCTGGGCTCCCCTCAACGGCCTGGTGACCCCGGACATCATCTACTGGCCCTTCTCGGGCCGGATCGTCTTCCTCACCGTGCTGGGGGGGTTCCGCACCTTCACGGGGCCCATCGTGGGCGCGGTGGTGTTCAACTACCTGGAGACCTATGCCGTCGGGACCACGGTCTACTGGCAGTTTGTCCTGGGGTCGGTCCTGGTGGTCCTGGTCATGACGATGCCTTCGGGCATCGTGGGGACCGTGGCCCAGTTGGTACCGAGGCTCAAGAGGGCGACCTGACGTGACGCTCCTGGCCACCACGGAACTTCGGAAGTACTTCGGCGACGTGCATGCCGTGGACCGGGTGGATTTCGTGGTGCGGGAGGGCGAGGTCCTAGCCCTGATCGGCTCGAACGGCGCGGGCAAGACCACCCTGGTGAATCTCATCAGCGGTCTCTTCGCGCCCGATGGCGGCCGGATCGTCTTCCGGGGCGCGGACGTGACCTCCCTCTCCGTGTACGACCGGATCCGGGCAGGCATCGCCCGGAGCTTCCAGATCGTCAACCTGTTCGACCAGCTCCCCACCCTGGACAACGTCACCCTCGCCATCTTCGCCCGAGAGGGAAAGACGCGAAGCCTGGGATCGCTGGCAGAGCGGGACGCCGGCGTGAGGGACGAGGCCCTCACGATCCTTCAGCGGTTCGGCCTTCGAGGTAAGACAGATATCTGGGCCGGGAACCTGGCCCAGGGCGAGCGGAAGCTCCTGGACGTGGCGGTGGCCTACGCCCTCCGGCCCCGGCTGCTTTTTCTGGACGAGCCCACCAGCGGCGTGAGCACCCGGGAGAAGACGCCCATCATGGACACCATCACCTCCGTGGTCAGGGCGGAGGGAATTACCGCGGTGGTCATCGAGCACGACATGGACGTCGTCTTCAAGTACTCCGGTCGCATCGTGGTCATGCACGAGGGGAAGATCCTGGCCGACGGCACCCCGGACGAGATCCGCTCGAACCCGAAGGTGGCGACCACCTTGCTGGGAACCGCCACTCCCGCCTGAGGCGCGGGAATCCGAGGAATGGGCCCATGCTCCAGCTCGTACAGGTGGATGCCTACCGCGGCGCCGCCCACGTTCTGCGGGGCGTCTCGCTGGCCGTCGCAAAGGGTGAGGCGGTCTGCCTCGTGGGCCGGAACGGGGCCGGCAAGACGACCACGATGGAAAGCATCATGGGCCTGCTGCCGGTACGGGCCGGGAAGATCATTCTCGACGGCCGCGAGATCACCCGGCTGCCCGCCCATGCGCGGGCCCGGCTCGGGATGGGGTATGCCCCGGACTACTGCGGGATCTTTCCCGACCTCACCGTGACGGAGAACCTGCAGATCTGCCGATGGTTTGCCCGTTCCCCGGGCGAGGCCCAGGCCGTCCCCCCGCAGGCGAGATTACCAGTGGGATCCGAGGCATTGGACGAGAGGATCCTGGCCGTCTTCCCCGAGGTCCGAGACCTCATGCAGCGCCGGGGGCTGAACCTGAGTGGCGGCCAGAAGAAGATGGTCGCTATCGCGAGAGCCATGGCCCTCTCGCCCTCCACCCTCCTCCTGGATGAACCCATGGAGGGGCTGGCCCCCGTGGTGGTCAGCCGCTTCACCGAGGCCGTGAAGAAGATCAAGGCGATGGGGATGTCCCTGCTGATCGCCGAGTCGAACCTGGCCACGGCCGCGCGGGTGGCGGACCGGCTGTACGCCATCGATCGGGGAGAGATCATCTTTCAGGGCGACCCCCCGAGCGCCTTCCAGAACGAGGAGCTCATGAAGACTATCCGCGGCTGATCTTGACAGCGGCCGGGAGGCGGCCCAACTTCTTCACAGAAGTGTGTGCGTGAATCCTACCAAGTCGATCTCCTTCGACCACCATCAAGCGCGCCCAGATGCGACTGCCGCTGGATCACGGGCAGGACTATTCACGTCCGATTTATCCTGCACAGTGGGGCCTGCCTGTCGGACTTTCCCGCACAGGCCGCCCCTTGCCGCGACGGAGGTGATGCATTCGGCAAGGATCCAAATCGAGCATGGGAACGGGTTGGCAGTACACGGGGAGGAGCGAACAATGAAACGGGGAGCGGGAATTCTAGTGCTGATGGTTCTGGTAATGGGCCTGGTGCTCCTGGGCTCTCCAGGCCCGCCGGGAGAAGCGGGTGAGGCAAAGTACAAGTGGCGGATGAATCAGACCCACCCCAAGGATACACCATTCGGCCAGGCGGCCGAGGCATTTGCCGAGGAGGTCCGGAAGAACACCAAGGGCCGGATCGACATCACGGTCTACCACGCGGGGGCCCTCGCGGACTGGGTTCTGAGCAATGAGCTGGTGATGAGGGGCGACGTGGAGCTGGACCTGAGTCCCATAGCGCCCACCTACGATCCGAGGCTAAACATCGCCTACTACACGCCGTACCTGTTCAAGACCGTGAAGGAATCGAAGGCGGGTTATGCCAAGGGGGGCTGGATCAACAAGATGGTGGACGACCTGCTGGCAGGCGTCAACATTAAGGGGCTCTCCGTGCTGCCCCTGGGCCTCTCCGGCGCCACCATGCGGAAGCCCCCGCCGAGCCCGGGAGACCCGGACGTTCCCAAGGAAATGAAAATCCGGGTGATGCCGCTCAAGCCGTGCGAGCTGACCTACAAGCGGCTGGGCTACATCCCCGTGGCGATCCCATACGCTGAGGCCTACAGCGCCATCGAGACCGGGATCGCCGACGGACAGATGGGTGGACCCCCCTTCCAGGGTCATGAGTTCCGCGATATCCAGGGCGCCTGGGTCCAGTACAACGACTTCGTGGAGACCCACTGGTTCAAGATCAACCGGAAGCTGTTTGACAAGCTGACGAAAGCCGAGCAGAAGATCTTGATCGACGCCGCCGAGCGCCAGGGCGTAAGGCAATGGGAGGTTGTCGAGGCACAGGACGAAGAGTATCGTAAGAAGATGGCCGACCGTGGCCTCAAGATCATCATGCTGACCGACGCGGAGCTGGAGAAAATCGCGAAGGCCATCCGCACCGATGTCTGGCCAGAGCTTGACAAGATCGTCGGCAAGGCGCTGATGGACATCGCCAGGAAGAATGTGGGCATGCCGGTGAAGTGATCGGCAGCGGTCGCAGCGAGTCGAGCGCGGCACCATGTCAGCCTTGCGGGAGGCTTGGGCACGAGCCAGGCCTCCCGCAATGATTCGGGCACCGGGATGCGAGACCGGCCGTTCTCCCCTGAAGTGAACAAGGCGGTATCGTTCATCGGCGACACGTTGGTCCTCGCCCAGAGAGCGGTCCTCATCGTGGCCTCTTCCTTCATTACGCTCCTCGTCTTTGGCGCCGTCCTGATGCGCTACATCTTTCATTACCCCGGCATGGAAGTGGAGGAGCTGGCTACGCTGGTCGCCTTCTGGCTCTACTTTACCGGCGCCATCCATGGCAGTTACGAACGCACCCACATCAAAACCGAGCTGATCCACCTTTTCGTCAAGAAACCGAGAGCCTATGCGCTGGTCAAGTCCCTTGCCAGCCTGATCACCTTTGCCCTGGCGTGCGTGATGTCCTACTGGGGCTATAGCCTCTTCCTGTGGGGCATCGAGAAGCGGGGACGGTCCCCGGTGCTGATGCTTCCCCTGGTCTATGCCCAGAGCAGCATCTTTGTCGGAGCCGTTTTCATGGCCTTGTACTTCCTCGTCGAGACGGTGGACAACTTCCGCCAGGCCCTCGGCAGGGCACCAGTCTCTATGCCGCCCGGGGTGGAGTAGCTGCCCATGGATATTCTCCTCGACCTCATAATCCTGCTGGGGCTTCTCGTCCTGGGCGTTCCGGTGCCGTTCTGCTTCATGGCGGCGGTCCTGTACCTGGTGATCATCCACGGCTACAATTTCGAATTTCTTTTCTCCATTGCCTTTTACAGCCTGAACTCCTTGACCCTGCTTTCCGTCCCCTTTTTCATCATGGCCGGGGGCCTCATGGGCTCGTCCGGCCTTGCCGAGCGCCTGGCTAACATTGCGACGGCCCTGGTGGGCAGATTTAGGGGAGGCCTGGGGGGCGCCACAGTGGTCGCTTGCGCTATCTTCGGGGCGATTGCAGGGCTCTGCTCGGCCGCGGTGGCTGCTATCGGCAGCATCATGATCCCCCGCATGGAATCGGAGGGCTACCCCCGGGGCCATGCCACAGGACTGGTTACTTGCGCCTCCGTGCTGGCCCAACTCATCCCCCCCAGTGTGCCGATGATCCTCTTTGCCTGGGTGACCCGCCTGTCAGTGGCGGCCTGCTTCCTGTCCACGATCGGGCCGGGTATCCTCATGGTCATCATCTATATTTTCCTCAACTGGTTAATGTGCCGCAGGATACCCACCATAAGAATTCAACCCAAGGTGAGTCTCTGGCAGCAGGCAAAGGAGGTGGGGAGTGCCACCGTGCGGGGGACCCTGGCTCTGGTGGGTGCCCTCATCATCCTCGGGGGAATCTATGGCGGGTTCACTACTCCCACAGAGGCGGCAACGCTGGCAACCCTCTACACGGTACTCGTGGGCTTTCTCATCTACCGGACCCTGAACTTCAGGGAGCTGGGGCGCACCCTGTTTACCACTGCCACCACCACCGGCGTGATCATCCTGATGCTCTTTTTCGTCATGATGCTGAGCCGCATCTACACCATGGAGAACGTGCCGCAGCGGCTGATCCAGTTGATGACGGGCATCTCGGAGGACAAGAATGTCATCCTGGCGATGATCAATGTGTTTCTGATCATTGTGGGCATGCTCATGGATGATTTCAGCGGCACCCTCTTGTCGGCACCTCTCTTGCTGCCGCTGATCAAGCATATCGGGGTCAGTCCCTACCACTTCGCCGCCATCATGGGCACCAACCTGGGGCTGGGAAATGTAACCCCGCCCTGCGCCCCCATCCTCTACCTGGGAGGGCGGATGGCCAATTGCAGCTTTGACAAGTACATCGGACCGGCACTGATCTTTATGATCTTTGGCAGTCTGCCCGTCGTGATCGTGACGACGTACTGGCCGGATCTGCCGCTGTTTCTGCCGCGTTTGATCATGGGAATCAAGTAACTTCCGGTCCAGAGATGGCGAGGAGAAGCCAGGAGCTTCGTGGGGGGCGACAATGCGCAGCATCGAGCGATTCTTTCAGCGCTACCCGATGTCCAGGGAGCTCTGGGAGCGGTCCCTCGCGGTCAGCCGCGGGATCCAGCACGACGCGCGCTCCAGTGATCCCTTCCCTATCTTCACCTCCCATTGCCGGGGGTCGCGGAAGTGGGACGTGGACGGGAACGAGTACATTGACTACACCATGGGCCACGGCTCGCTCTTATTGGGCCACGCCCATCCGTCCCTGGTCGAGGCGGTCACCGGTCAGGTCGGCAGGGGAACGCACTACGGCACGGAGTGCGAGGCGGCGCTGGAGTGGGCCGAGATGATCACCCGCCTCGTCCCGGCCGCGGAGAAGGTCGAGTTCGTGATGACGGGGACCGAGGCCAACATGCTCATCGCCCAGTTGGCCCGGGCCTATACGGGCCGATCCAAGATTCTCAAATTCGCGGAGCACTTCTTCGGCTGGTGCGACCACCTTCAGGTGGGGGTGGTCCCGCCCTACGAGAGGCCCATCGCCGGTCATCTTCCCCCGATGGCCGAGGACACGGTCTCAGGGGGAACCGTGGTGATTCCGTGCAACGATGCGGCGGCCCTGGAGAAGGCCCTCGGCGGGGAAGACATCGCGGCCGTCTTTCTCGAAGGTGGCGGGGCTCACTGCGGGGAGATTGGCATGCCACCCGACCTGTGGCATACCGCCCGGCGGCTGACCCGGGAGTCCGGGACGCTGTTGGTCATTGATGAGGTCATCACCGGCTTTCGCTGGTCCCCGGGCGGCTGCCAGGCAGTGGTCGGCGTGACCCCGGATCTGAGCAGTCTGGGTAAGATGGTCAGTGGCGGCCTACCCGGCGCTGCGGTCTGCGGCCGGGCCGAGGTCATGGATCTGCTCCAGATTCGCGCCGGGGACCCCGAGTGGAACCGCTACCGGCATGTCTTCCATCCCGGCACCTGGAATGCAAATCCCCTGTGTGCCGTCGCCGGCATCACTCTCCTCAAGATCGCGGCTACCGGGGAACCGCAGCGGACGGCCGAGGCCATGGCCAAGCGGTTGGTCGCCGGATTCAACCGCCAGATCGAGAAGCGGGGCGTCGAGGCCTGCGCCTACAACGCCTCCTCCGCCATCCACCTGCATTTCGGCCCATGTCAGAGGTGCGACCGACAGCTCTGCCTGGATGCCGGCAAGGGGATGTCGTCCGAGGACATCCTGGCGCTGCACAGGCACCTGCTGCTGAACGGGGTGAATATGCTGCGGGGAACCATCGGCTGGGTGTCGGCGGTGCATACGGAGCAGGACATTGAACAGACGGTGGACGCCTTTGGCATCGTCCTGGACGGCCTGATGGAAGAGGGGGTGGCCAAGGCGGCCTAGCGAAAGGCGGAAAAGGAGGGACCCCAAGTGACCAGGAAGATCCGTGCCATCCAGTTCGGATGTGGTCCTATTGGCTGCGCCGTGGCGAAGCTGGCCTTGCAACGGCAGGATATTGAGCTTGTCGGGGCGGTGGACATTGACAAGAACAAGGTGGGTCGTGATCTCGGTCAGCTCCTCGGGTTCGAGAAGGAGCTGGACATCATTGTGTCCGATGATGCGGAGGCGGTCCTCGGCGAGACGGGAGCCGACGTGGCATTTCACCAGACCGGCTCCTCCCTGCGGGCCGTTTTCCCCGAGCTGACGGAGATCTTGGAATATGCGGTGAACATCATCTCCACGACAGAGGAGCTGGCGTACCCCTACCGGAAGCAGTCCGATCTGGCCACCGAGCTTGACAAGATCGCCAAGAAGAACGCGGTGACGCTGTTATCCACCGGTGTGAACCCTGGCTTTCTAATGGATACCTGGCCCCTGGCCATGACCGCTGTCTGCCAAGTCGTGCAGAGAGTCAAGGCCGTCAGGATCCAGGACGCCAGGACCCGTCGGCTCCCCTTCCAGCAGAAGATCGGCGCAGGATGCACCCTGGAGGAGTTCCAGAAACGGGTGGATGCCCGGACGATCCGGCACGTGGGCCTCGAGGAATCCATTGCCATGATCGCCGCCGGGCTCGGCTGGGAGTTGGACGAGGTGAAAGAGACCATCGAGCCCGTCGTGGCGAAGGCGGCCGTGCAGAGCGACTACATCACCGTCCAGCCCGGGCAGGCCGCGGGCGTGCGGCAGGTCGGTCGCGGGTTCCGAAATGGGGAGGAGGTGATCACTCTCGAATTCGAGGCGTCCCTGGGCGCCCCGGAGTCCTATGATGCGGTGTATATCAGCGGGACCCCGAATCTGGAGGTCGTCATAAAGGGAGGCACCCCCGGTGATATCGCCACCGCAGCCATGGTCGTCAACAGCGCCCACCGCGTGGTGGATGCGCCGCCGGGACTGGTGACCATGAAGGATCTGCCCCTGGTGACCTGCGCCGCAGGCCGCAGGTAGCCACGCCAATCCGGGCGCGGGGAGCGCTGAAAACCGGGCAAATCCCGAAGGATCTGGACGGCCATGTATCTTGGATTCAGCGAGGATTGGTTGCCCTTTGCGGTCTCTGCGACCTTTGCGGTGAAATACTTGGGCTGATGGGATTCAGGTCCTGCGGCGGCGGGCGGGCAAGCCGAAGCCTCAGCCGGCGCGTCGGCGCGCCGGGTGTCCCACAGCGGTCAGGAACAGGACACTCTTGCCGGTCCGCAGGACTCCGGACTCCTTCGGAGCCGCATGGGGCGAGAAGAAGGCGGTCACGTCGTCATCGTAGAAGGTGAGGCCCGTGGCCCCGATCCGCTGGGCGTATGCCGCAAGGTAGAGCTTCCCCCCGATGATTCCTCCCTCAAGCTGCGCGGCCCGGTATCCGCGGTTGCCAAACCGGCCGAGGACCGGGTGAAGGGTGACCGTCAGACCTTGGGGTCAGGCTCGGGGTCAGGCTTTGATTATTTGCTCTTGCCCAAACCATTCTTCACTTCGTCTGCGAGAAGGGCGGGGTGGAGGGCCAGTGTAGATCATTGCAGCAATGGAGGTTGCCAAGCCGGAAGGATAGTGGTATCGTACGCCAGTAACGGGGATGCCATGGCCGATCCTGAGCCCACAGAGATCACCTTGAAGACCCTGCACCAGGACCTGCGGGAGGGGTTCGCTGACCTGAAGGTCACCTTGGTTTCAGGTTTTCGAAGCTTGCCTACCCGCGAAGACGGCCAGGAGATGATCCGCCTCCTCCGCGAGGGGAACCGATTTCACCAAGAGCGGCTCTCCCAGCTCGACCTGCGAATCCGGGAACAGCACCTCGAACTCCAGACCATCCTCCGTGCCATGGCTGAGGGCCAGCGCACCCTTCACGAGGACATTCGAGCCCTGATTGCCCGCATCGACGCCCTCATCAAGGGCCGCGACGACGGTTCTCCCAGCTCGTAACTCCCCACAAAGGGTCTCGCGGATTCTCATCTGACCGCGACACCGTTTGCCGCCAGCGCAAGCACCCAGCCATCAGTCGGCAGTCCTCAGCCCAGACATTGCGGATGGACCGCAAAGGGCGCCGGTACCCACGGCTTTTCCGTTGGTGCACAGAGAAGCCCTGGCATTCCTCAGACTGGCGGACCGACATCCGGGAAGGTCCCGAAGGATCTGGACAGTCATGTATCTTGGATTCAGCGAGGATTGGTTGCCCTTTGCGGTCTCTGCGACCTTTGCGGTGAAATACTTGGGCTGATGGGATTCAGGTCCTGCGGCGGCGGGCGGGCAAGCCGAAGCCTCAGCCGGCGCGTCGGCGCGCCGGGTGTCCCACAGCGGTCAGGAACAGGACACTCTTGCCGGTCCGCAGGACTCCGGACTCCTTCGGAGCCGCATGGGGCGAGAAGAAGGCGGTCACGTCGTCATCGTAGAAGGTGAGGCCCGTGGCCCCGATCCGCTGGGCGTATGCCGCAAGGTAGAGCTTCCCCCCGATGATTCCTCCCTCAAGCTGCGCGGCCCGGTATCCGCGGTTCCCGTACCGGGCGAGGACCGGGTCGAGGTTGATCAGGCAATAGACGTTCGCGCTGGCATCGCCGGGCAACTCCTGCTGCAACCCGAGATATCCCGCCTCCTTGCGGAAGTTTCCTTCCCGGAGCAGCTCCAGGGCGCGCTCGGACCGGTGGTACACATAGGCGCCGGGGGCGAGATCCTCCACGGCGTGAACGATGACGTACGGGGTGATGAGGGTCGCACCCGGTGGGTCCAGGAAGTCGGCCGGGATTTCGCGTGTCGCCCTATCCAGCATGGTTGAGAGTTGGGCAAGTGTCAGGGGCTTTCGGGCAAAGCTTCGTGTGGACCCGCGCCGCTGGATCACCTCTGTCACAGAGTCGGCCGGGGCATCGGCGTCGCCGAGAGGCTGGAGTGGAACCATCCGGCCGCTTGCCGGGGGCGGGTCCCCCAAGGGACCGGCGCCGCGCCACCTCGCTGCTTCCTCGCTGCTCGCAAGCGACGAGGCCGCGTGCATCGTCCGGATCGCCGGATAGTCCACCTCGAACTGTGAAAGCGGAACGGTATCGAGATGTAGCGGTGGGGCGGCCGGGGCATCGCCGGATGGGGAATTGGTCGTCCGGCCGAGTGGGACAACCGCGAGACTCGCCTCATGGTCGCTGTCCACATCCAGGAGTTGGTTTACGGCGGCATCCGCGAACCCAAGGACGATGCGCGCCGGGACGCCGAGGCCGGCCGCAGCCGCCAGCAGGTTGGCCAGGATTGTTCCCGAATCCCAGAAGCTGTGCCGGTAGGCTCGCGCCTGGTACTTCCACGCGTTTCGCCAGTACGTGCTGGTGCAGATGACGACCGCGGGGGCGGCCGCGACGGCGTGCTCCCCGCCCGTGGCCTCCACCAGGACGGATCGGTAATCTCCCTCGCGGATCCGGCGCAGGGCGAAGTCGTGCACCCCGAAATGGTAGAGCCCGGCCGGCAATCCGGCCAGATCCCCGCAGACAAGATAGAGTTCGATGTGATAGAGGGCGCCGGTGCAGGCCGCGGCGCGGAACTGATACTCCCAGTCGCCGACGCGCCGCTCGCGGGTGATCCCCGCGCTGAGATAGAGGAGCATCGCGATGGCAGGCAAATCGGGGATGCAGTCTCCTGCCATTCCCGCTGGGGACCCCGCGATTGCCCTGAGGGCGGGCATCGTGACTGCGGTCAGTTCCCGCGGGAGGGGGATGGGCTCCAGCGTCTTGTAGATCTTGAAGGGGATCGGCTGGTTCGAGAAGTCCAGGGAGTGCCGGCTCGACCGGACGCTCTGGTATGAGTGTTTCGTGCCGTTGTGATAGGCCCAGGCCGCCTCCACCTTCAGGTTCTCCGTCATCACCCCCACCCTTCATCCGCATGGCACAGAGCACATGGGGCATAGCGTCCGACGCCATGCGCTATGCGCTTTGCCCTTTGCGCGCTGCCGGCTGCCTCCTGCCTCCTGCCTCCTGTCAATTGAACCGGGCGCGCAGCTCGTGGAGCAGCTTGCGCATGTCCTGATCTTTCGGGGCGACCCGCAGCCCTTCCTCGAATTCGCGAAGCGCCTCGGCCCACCGGCCGCGCCGGAGGTAGATCCGCCCGAGGTTCATGTAGGGAAACTGGCGGGGCTCGTAGCGCGGGGCCTGCTTGGCCTTCTGCAGCCAGGGGATGGCCCCGTCCAGGTCCCCCTTCTGCATCAGGTACACCCCGATGTCGTTGTACGGATTGCCGTAATCGGGGTCCACGGCGATGGCCTTGTGGCACTCCGCAATGGCCTCATCGATCCGCCCTTGAAAGCTGTAGGTCCAGCCCAGGAAGGTATGCGCCTCGGCCGTGGGATAGAGGGTCAGGGACTCCTGGTACAGGCGGATCGCCTCTTCCAGATCCCCCCGCATCTGGAAGGCGTACGCCCGTTCCCAGACCTCCAGCGCGCGGCGGCGAAGATCCTCGTCAGGCATGGTGAGCATCCCGAGTCAAGAACTCATAACAGGCGACGGAGCCCCCGGAGCCATCCCTTCGGGCGCCTTGCCGCGACGGCATCCCGCCTGGCGCGGGATGGGGCCGTCTTGGTCCTGGTCGTCGGCCTCTGGCCTCCTCCACGCCGCCTCTCCCGCCAGGGGCGGGAGGACGGCGATCGGACCGGACCCAACTGGAGGTTGGGTACCCCCCCACCGCACGGCCGGCTGCCTCGGGGATGCCCCCGGGGGCTCCGATGCACTCCGAGACCTCAATCACGAAAGTAAGGCGCCTTCTCCCGGGGTCTCCTCGCCCAGGATCTGTTTCAGCAGGCTCGACTCTCGCTTGTAGAACCCTTCCGTGTGGAATGAGTCCGCAAGGCGGAGCAACTCGTAGTCCAGATGATGACACACCTCGTGGAGGAGGGTACGGAGAAACGTCCGGAACGCCACCACCTGGCGGCGCCGTGCGGTCCGCATCCACACCGTCGCCCGGGCGGGCCGCCCGTGCTCGGCGGGCGTATACAGGCCGTGCAACTCGCCCCAGTTCTTCGACGGGCGGACGGCCAGCACCTCGGCCCGAAGCGGTGGGACACCGAGCCGGGTCGTGAGCTCCCCCAACAGGCGATCTGCCGCGCTCTCGGTTCCGCGGCGATCCTCGCTTGCCAGGGCAGCGGCCATCTCCTCCACCAAGGGCGTGAGCGCCCGCGTCCCCGGGAGGCGGATCATCGCGATCTCGTCGCTCTGCCGGTACACCCGCTGCTGCGCCCGACTCAGCCGTTCGTAATACGCGAAAGGCACAAGGCCCTCTCCGTCCGCGAGGACACACCCGGGGGACCGCTCCCCCGAGGACCCGGACTCCCCTCGGGTCTCCTTGGAAATATACAGGACGCTAGCAGGGCAAGGAATTGTCTGCAAGGGGGGAGGTGTTCGGAGGGCGGTGGTGTAGGGCGAAGCCCTATCGCTCGCCGACGATGAAATGCAACCCCGCGAGCTTGAGCCGAATCGCGTCGAGCTGGCCTTTCCCCATAGCCTGCGGGTACTCGGTGGCCAGTGCGAGGGCGGACTGGAGATGGCCGATGGCCTCTTGGTTGGCCCCGACGGCTACCGCGCCGTCGGCAGCGGTCGTCAGGTAGGGCAGGGCCAGGACTCGTCGATCGCTCTGCAGCCAGTGGTGGGCGAGCTGATCGCACACTTCCTCGGTTCGACCCTGGTAGAGTCGCTCCAGCATCTCCGCGGCCGGCCGGTGACGGATGTGGCGGTCGGATTGGAGCAGGGTTCCGTACACGACCTCCTGCGTCAAGACATGACGGAAGGCAAGGCTCGACACCGGACCATCGGACTGGCGGTCCAGGAGTCCTCTCCGCTCGACCAGGGCTAGATCCTCTTCGAACCGTTCGGAAGCGGCCAGCGCCCGCAGATGGGCCTGGGGGAACTGCATGCCCAGCACGGCGGCACCCGAGAGCAGCTCCCGGGCCGAAGCGGGGAGGCGATCGACGCAGGAGGAGATCAGGGCGCTGATCGTCGAGGGAACGACGCCCTCTGCCCCTTCCCGGAGGTCGTACACCCCGTGATCCAGGACCAGGTCCCCCTGTTCCCGGAAGGCCCGCACCAGCTCCTCGAGGTAGAAGGGGTTCCCCTCGGACCGGGTCGCGACGATTCGGCGTAGGCGCTCGCTCGCCGCGTACGGCTCCACCTGAGCATCCACCAGGGCATGGACGTCCTCGGCGGATAGCGCCTTCAAGTGGAGTTCCCGGATCCGGCCGAGCTCCAGCTTGGTCCCCGCCACGGGCAGACGGGAGGTCATGAGCAGCATGAGCGGAAGGTGGCGTGCGTCGAGGGCCAGGTGCCTGAGGAGCTCCTCGGACGACGGGTCGAGCCACTGGAGATCCTCGATGACGGCAAGCTTTGGCGACTGCTTGCATTCCGCGGTGATCCACCCGATGACCGACTCGCGGAGCTGATCGCGCCGCTCGTTCGGCGTCCGCGCTTGCTGTTCCGCGCTCTCGCAGGAGGTCCCCATGACGAACAGGATGCACGGAATGTGGGTCGCCAGATGCGGTGAGAGGTCCCAGAGCCGGCGATGAAGCCGGTCCCGCGTGGTGGCAAGATCCGTCGTGGGCTCGATCCCGGCCAACTGCCGGAGCAGTTGCCGGAAGATAAAGTACGGCACCCCGCGGGCGTGAGAGAGCGCCGCGCCTTCCACCCGGTCCAGGATGCCCAGGCTTCGCCGGAACTCGTAGGCGAGCCGCGACTTCCCGATCCCGGGCTCCCCGACGAGGCAAATCGCTTCTCCCTGCCCCTGACATACCCGTTCCCAGCACTCCCCGAGCGCCCGCAGCTCGAACTCCCGCCCCCGGAATGGCGAGATCCCGCGACGCAGGGACGCCTCCAGCCGCGAGACCACGGTCCCTTCTCCCTCCAGGAGATACGCCTCGACCGGTTCAGAGACGCCGCGGACGCGCAGGGGTCCCAACGACCGGAAGCGGAAATAGCCCTCTCCCAGGCGATAGGTCGGGGCCGCCACCAGGATCGTCCCGGGATCCGCCATCTGTTGCATGCGCGCCGCCAGATTCGTCGTGAGCCCCTGGGCGGTGTAGTCCATCCGGAGGTCGTCGCCGATGGTCCCGACGACCACGGGACCGCTATTGAGGCCGAGTCGGACCTGGACGGAGATGCCCTTCTCTCGCCGGAGGTTGGTGGCATACTCCCCGAACCCCCGCTGGATCTCCAAGGCCGCCTGGAGGGCGCGCCGGGCGTGGTCCTCGTGCGCGATGGGGGCCCCGAAGAGCGCCATGATGCCGTCCCCGGTGAACTGGTTCACCGTGCCCTCCCAGCGGTGGACGGCATCCAGCATCAGCTCGAAGGCGCCGTCCATCACCGCATGGAAGTCCTCAGCCCCCAGGGCCGAGGCGAGATCGGTGGAGCCCTGGACATCCACAAAGAGGACGGTGACCTCCTTCCGCTCCCCCTTAAGCGCCCGGGCTTCTTTCAGGATCCGCTGGGCCAGATGCTGGGGGGTATAGGAGACTGGCGCCCGGCCCGCGAGGGTCCGACTTGGGGAAGCGGCGTTCAGTGATACGCCGCAGACATCGCAGAACCTTGCCCCCGTGGGTACGCCCCGGCCGCAGGCGGGACAGCGGGTCTCCAGCGCCTTCCCGCACCCTGAGCAGAAGCGCGCGCTCGCCCGATTCTCCTCGGCGCAGACCGGGCAGTTCACGTCCCCCTACTCCTCGCGCAGTCCCGCGTCCACGGCCATCGCCAGCGTCGTGGCGAGGTTCCAGTAAGCGGCCACCCCGATCATTTCCAGGATCTCGTCCTTCGTGAACCCGGCGCGCTCCATGTCGCGGAAGTCATCGGTCTTTAACCCTTGGGGGTCGCGCGCCACCCGGAGGGTGAACTCGACGAAACGCCGATCCCGATCACCCAGCGGTAGCGCTTCGGGAAATCGGCACATGTTGTCCAATGCGCCAAGGTCGAAGCCCAGCTTCAACAGCAACTGCCGGCTCGTGTTGAAGCAGGTCTGGCAGCCTTTGGCATGCGCAATGAGCATGCCCGCCACGCCCTGAGCGGCTCCGAAGCGGTTCGGGATGGGGATCAATTCCTGCAGGACCTGGACCCAGGCCTTGACCAACCTCGGGTTCCTGGCAAGGACGTAGTAGGTGTGCGCGACCCGGTCAGACCTCGCGCGCTTCTTGGCGATCCCGATATACTCCTTCGCCTCGGTCGCCATCTGGTCTTCCGGGATCAATTCGAAAAACGCCATGGCGCCCTCCTGCCGTCACTCCTCCATGAGCCCAGCGTTCACGGACTGGGTGAAAACCATGTTCAGGGTCCAGTAGGCCGCAAAGGCGATGATCTCCTGGATCTCCTCCTTGGAAAAGCCGTGTTCGGCCATCTCCCGGAAGTCCTTCGGGTGGAGGTCGGCCGAGCCGGTCGCGATCTTGAGCGCGTAGTGCACGAACAGCCGATCGCGCTCCTTGAGCGGGAGAGCTTCGGGGTCGGCGCAGATTTTGTCCAGGGTCGCCTCGTCGAAGCCGAGCTTATCCAGTTGAGATCTGGCACCCGTAAAGCACCCCTGGCACCGTTTAGCATGCGCGATGAGCATGACCGCCAGGTTCCGCGCCTCCCAGGGGAACCGAGACTGGTAGTGCAAGTTTTGAAATGCCGTGAGTCTCGCCTCGATGATCTTCGGGCACCGGCCGAAGACTTTCCAGGTGCGGGGAAGGGATTCGAGCCCCAGCAGGCGCCGGTATTCCTCGAGCCTCTGGCGGACCTCGGGAGAGAGTTCCTCGTCGGCGGGAATATCGAAGAAGGCCATGGCATCTCCTCCTCGGATCGACCGGCCTACTGGGCGAATGTGCCGGTGGGTTCCCTGGCAGGACGCTCGCACGGATCTCGGGGGCCACAAGGCAGGAACCCACTCGCCCCTGCTTCACGGGCGCGGTAAGGATCCCGGCCAGCCAACCACGGGCCGATGGCGGACAGGGTCGCAGCCCGCATGCTCTGCTATTGGCGGGACTTCCGCCTTGGCCGGGTTGATTTCTTTGACCGGCCCCTCGCCTTTGCCGCGGGCGCCTTCTTGCCTGGGGCCTGCCGCTTCGCAGGGGTCGCATGCCTCGTCGGGGGATAGTGCTTGAGCAGGGCCTTGGCGGCCGCCACGATGTGCTTCGGCGTGAGGCCGTACTTCTCCAGCATGGCCTCGTTGGGCCCGGATTCCCCGAAGCAGTCCTGGAGCCCGTGGATCTTCATGGGGACCGGATAGTGCTGCCCGAGCACCTCGGCCACCGCGCCGCCGAGCCCCCCGATGATATTGTGATCCTCTGTCGTCAGGACGCGGCCGGTCTTCCGGGCCCCCGCCACGATGCCGCCCACGTCGATAGGCTTCAGAGTCGGGATGTGCACGAGGTGGGCGCTGATCCCTGCGGCGGCCAGCAGGTCACAGGCCTCCAGGGCCCGCGTGGTCTGGACCCCGGTCCCGAAGATGGTGAGGTCCTGGCCCTCTCGCAGGGGAACCACCTTCCCCAGCACGAAGCGGTAGTCATCGCCGAAGATCACGGGGCTCGCATCCCGCGTGAGGCGCAGATAGGCCGGGCCCGACATGTCGGTCAGGGTAAGGATCGCCTGGCGGCACTCGATGGAATCCGCCGGCGCCACCACGGTCATGTGGGGCAGGGCCCGCATGATGGCGATGTCCTCCACGTCGATGTGGGTCTTCCCCGTCTTGCCGGTCAGGATCCCGCTGTAGTGGCCGGCCATCTTCACGCTCAGGCCGGGCTGGGCCACCGTCACCCGGAGCTGGTCCAGGTCCCGGTTGGCCAGGAAACAGGCGAAGCTGCTGAGCCAGGGGATCAGCCCCACGCTGGCCATCCCCGCCGCCACGCCCATCATGTTCTGCTCGGCGATTCCCATATTCATGTAGAATTCGGGGGCGTTGTAGGCGACCGTCTGGGCCAGGGTGGAATTTCCCAGGTCGCCGTCGAGGACGATCAGGTTCGGACGGGTCTTGGTCAGCTCCAGCATCGTCTCGCCCCACGTCTTCCGCATCTCAATCATCTGGGCCATTACTCGTCTCCCGTGTCAGAGGAAATGCGTTCGGCGGTTTCCGCCCATGGCGGATTCGGTTGTTGAGGCGGATCCAGCCATTAGCCATGACCCATCAGCTATGAGCTACCGCGGCATCCAGCTCCGCAAAGGCCTTCGCCAGCTCCTCGTCGTTGGGCACCTTGGCGTGCCAGTTGAAGTCCCCCTCCATGAAGGAGACCCCCTTGCCCTTGACCGTGTGGGCAACGATGCAGGTCGGCCGGCCCTTGACGGTCTTGGCCTCTTCGCAGGCCGGGATCAGGGAATCGAAGTCGTGGCCGTCGCACTCGATGACGTGCCAGCCAAAGGCGCGCCACTTCTCCGGGACCTGGACCAGGGGATTGATCCGGCGCCGGATGTCCCCATCCTTGGGGAAGCCGAACTGCTGGACCTTGTTGTAGTCCACGATGGCGGTGAGGTTGTCCACCCGGTACTGACTGGCGATGAAGGCCATCTCCCAGACCTGGCCCTCCTGGATCTCCCCGTCTCCCAGGTGCACCCAGGTGTGGAAACTCTTGCCGAGCCGCTTGGCCGCCAACGCCATGCCAAGGGGAGGGCTGGCCCCGGTCCCCAGGGAGCCCGTGGACATGTCAATGCCGGGCGTCCTGGTCATGTCCGGATGTCCCTGCATGCGCGAGTCAATCGCGTCGTAGGTGAAGATCTCTTCCAATGGGAAGAAGCCGCGAAGGGCGAGCACGGTATACAGCGCGATGCAGGAATGCCCCTTCGACAAGACATAGCGGTCCCGGTCAGGCCAGTTCGGATTCTTGGGATCAATCCGCAGGATCTTGAAGTACATGGCCAGGGCAATCTCGACCATGGACATCGGTCCGCCGACGTGGCCCGCGCCGGCCTTCTGGACGGCCTGCAGGATGAGCTTGCGGACCTGCACGGCCTTCCGCTGCAGGTCCCGTTTCAGTTCGGGATCAATGGGCATGGACACCTCCATGGTCCCCCGGGATGAACCCGGGGGTTGCGCGCTACGCCGCTGAAGCTCCGTCGGGCTGAACCCGACGGTCTCATCGAGGTACTAGAGGCCAAAGGTCTCTTTGAGGTAGCGGCGGTTCGTGCGTGCGGTCTCCAGCGGCGGCAGGGGCGACGTATCCTGCTCGATGATCATCCAGCCTGAGAAGCTCGCCCGCCGAAGCGCGTCCATGAACCGCCGCATGTCCACAGAGCCTTTGCCCAGCTCGCAGAACACGTACGAGCGCAGGGCCCCCAGGAAGCCCAGGCCATTCCGCTGCGAGAGCGCGAGGACGGCGGGATTGACGTCCTTGATGTGAACATACCACACCCGCGGCCCGTAGGTCTCGACCACCTCCACCGGGTCGGCGCCGCCGAAGACCAGGTGACCCGCGTCCACGCACAGTCCCAGGGCCTTGGGGTCCGTCACCCGGAACAATGTTTCCAGTTCGCCACGGGTTTCCACGTACGAGCCCGCGTGCGGGTGCACCGCCAGGCGGACGCCGAGCGGCTCGCACATCCCGGCCAGCCGATGGATCCCATCGGCCAGGGTGCGCCACTGCCGTTCAGTCAGACCGGCGCTCCCGTCCGGGGGAACGCGGCCCGCCAGGGCGATCCGCTGGTTGCTTCCCCGGATGCCCAGGATGAGCTCCCGGACTGCCATCGCCGACAGCGTCCGTGCGATGGCCATGGCCCGTTCGATCTCGTCCCGCTGGCTGTCCGGATCCTCCAGGCGAATCCAGCAGAACATTGACGCCAGGGCGAGCCCGTGGGGCTCCAGCATCGCCTTGAGGCTCTTCGGATCCGACGGAAGGCCGGTCCCGTACTCCGTCCCCTCGTACCCAGCCTCCACCATCTCCTGCAGGACCTGCGGAATCGGGATCTTCGGCCGCAGGTCCGGCAGATCGTCGTTGTTCCAGTTCATCGGTGCCGTGCCGATGCGAATCACTGTTTCCCCCTCCCCCGAGAATCCCGCCTGGCCGTGCCGGGTCCTTCGGCGGACGTCGGGCCCGGGATTCACCCCATGGATACCCCGGACACCCTGGACGACCCGGCCTGAGACCTCATAGGGTAGCCGATGAGGCTGGATGGTGCAACCGTCGCCCTCACTCCTGCCGGTGTCCCCCGCGGGTGCCCCAGGGGGAGCGGGTGAGACACGCCATGGGCCAGACCTGGCGGTTCTCCCGACATGATCGTTAGCGTTAACGTTACGTCGCCAACACAAACTTTCGTTTGCCGCAGAACCTCCTTGACAGCCATTGGCGGGCACGACCAGATTATGAAGTAGCGACATCTTCCGCCGTGCGGTAACCCGATGTGAAAGGAGGGAAATAGTCCGCAATCCATCCAATCCTGATCAACAACAGCGGGGGGGGCGAGGAGGGTTCGCATGCGGGCACTCATGCTCGAGGCCAAGTGGGAGCCGAAACCAGGATACGTCGTCAGCGACTTCGAGAGGAAGACGGGCAAGGCCATCACCGGCAATAGCGTCTGGAAATCGCCCAGTCTGATGGTGCGGGACATCCCGGTGCCCAAGATCGGCCCCAAGGACGTGCTGCTCAAGATCAAGGCCTGCGGGGTCTGCGGGTCGGACATCCACTTCTACGAGACCGACCCCCAGGGGTACGTGATGTATCCGGGCCTGACCAAGTTCCCGTGCATCACGGGGCACGAGTTCTCGGGCGTGGTGCAAGAGGTGGGGAGCGAGGTCCGCGACCTGAAGGAAGGCGACATGGTCACGGCCGAGGAGATGATCTGGTGCGGCGAGTGCAAGCCGTGCCGCGGCGGTTTTGTCAATCACTGCAGCAACCTGGAAGAGATCGGGTTCACCATCAACGGGGCCTTTGCCGACTACCTCGCCATCGGCAGCAAGTACTGCTGGAAGCTGGATCCCCTGCTGGAACGCCATGCCGACCCCGACACGGTGTACGAGTTGGGGGCCACGGTGGAGCCGACGTCGGTCTCTTACAACGCCATCTTCATCCGGGCGGGTGGTTTCAAGCCGGGGGCCTACGCCACCGTGTACGGCGGCGGTCCCATCGGGCTCACCGCCATCGCCCTGCTGAAGGCGGCCGGCGCGGCCAAGGTCATCGCCTTCGAGACCGTGGCGGAGCGGCGGCGGCTCTGCTCGTTGATGGGGGCCGACCACGTCTTCGATCCCGTGGCCCTGGTCAAGCAGGGAACGCCGCCGCACCAGGTGGTCCTGGACCTCACCAAGGGCGAGGGTGCCGAGTTCCAGTACGAGGCGGCGGGGGCCCCGGCGATGACGATCCCGGAGATGGAGAAGTCCCTGGCGGTCAACGGCAAGATCGTCCAGGTCGGCCGCGCGGCGGAGAAGGTCCCGATGTACCTGGAGGCGTTCCAGGTGCGCCGGTCGCAACTCTTCGGGTCCCAAGGGCACTCCGGAGACGAGATCTTCCCCAACGTGATCCGGCTGATGGCGAGCGGTGCCGTGGACAACCGGAAGATGATCACCGCTCGGTTCCCGCTGGAGAAGGCGGTGGAGGCCATCAAGCAGTCGGGCAGCCGCACCGACGGGAAGATCATGGTGAAGCCGAGCTAGCGCTGACCCAAACTTCATAACCGCCAAGGCGCCAAGAACGCCAAGGGTTGAACAATTTCCTCGGGGCAGAATTCCAAGAGCCGACATAGGCCTTCATTGATGGGGAAATCCGAAAACGATATCCATGGCGAACTTGGCGTCTTGGCGGTTTTCTTAAGGAGGAAAATCGAATGGGGACGTGGACGATTCCGCCGGACGGCGGGCATCTGGACAAGGCCTCGGGCATTTACCTTCAGAACATGACCTGGAAACAGATCGAGGAGCGACTGAAGGCGAACGATATCATCATCGTCCCGGTGGGGTCCACCGAGGCGCACGGGCCCCATGCCCCCTTGGGCGAGGACACGTTCCTGGTGACCCGCATGGCCGAGGCGGTGGCCCAGCGGACCGGCTGCACCGTGGCCCAGCCGGTCTGGTACGGGTCGCACCCCTACCACCATGTGGGGATGCCGGGGACGATCATCGTGCCCGAGGAATACTTCATCGGCCAGCTCAAGGCCATCATGGTGGGGCTGTGGAACATGGGGTTCCGGAAGCAGATCCTGCTCAACGGCCACGGGCAGGAATACGTCATCCCCACCGCCATCCACCAATTCGCCAAGACCTTCCAGGTTCCGGGCATCTTCATCAACCTGAACTGGTACCACGCCATCCAGGACCACTTCAAATCGGTGAGCGAGGGCGGCCCCTACGAGACGCCCTTCATCCACGCCGACGAGGTGGAGACCTCGTGGTCGCTGGCCCTGTTCCCCGAATACCTGCACATGGAGGACGTGGTGGACACCAAGCCCTACGGCTTTTTGCCCGAGGGGCACATCGACAAGGCGGGCAATCTGCTCCACCGGGCCATCGCCTGGTACGGCCAGGTCGGTTGCGGCCCCATGGAGATCGCTGCCTACAAGCCCGGCGTGGTGGGCAAGGCCAGCGCGGCCAAGGCGGAGAAAGCTGTCCCCGGCGTCGTCGCGCTGCTGGATTATATGGTCAAGCTGCATGATGACATCCGGAGTGCCTTCCCGACCGGGAAGCTCCCACCCATCCAGGAGGTGACGGCCCGGCCAAAGGAGGAGATCGAGGCGCTCCTCAAGGGTCCCTTGGCCCCCGGCGGGCGAAGCATCTACAGCCTGCACTGGCCCTTCTGAGGCGCGGCACCTCGGCAATTTCGAACGGACAATGAAAAACTGACAACCGACCGCACAGATGCTTTATTGGTCGGTTGTCAGTTGTCGGTTTTCTATTTTGCTTTGGGGAGGGCCGTGAGATTCTCGATCGTGGTGACCACTGCCGAGAGCAAGTTCTCCGCGGTCGCCTTCCGTGGCGATCTGGCGGAGAACCTCGCGCGCGTGAAGCGGCTGGGCTACCGGGGGGTGGAGCTGTCCTTCCGGGATCCCAAGACGGTGGACGTGGCGGGACTGCAGGTCCTGCTGGAGAAGCAGGATCTCCCGGTGGTCGCCCTGGCCACCGGGCGGGCCTGGGGGGAGGAGGGATTGAGCCTCACCGACCGCGATCCTACCGTCCGGCAGAAAACGTCGGCGCGGGTAGCCGAGTACCTGGATCTGGCGCGCGCACTGAACGCCATGGTCATCGTCGGCCTCATCCGAGGGCGCATCCCGGACGGCGTCAAGCCCACCGTGGCGCGCCGCTGGGCCCGCGATGCCATCCGGCGCGCCGCGGACACGGGTGCCCGCGACGGCATCCGGCTTGTCATTGAGCCGATCAACCGCTACGAGACCAACTTCCTCCATAACATTGACGAGACGCTGGCGTTCTTGCAGGAAGTGGATCGCCCCAACGTCGGCATCCTGGCCGACACCTTCCACATGAACATTGAGGACGCGTCCATCTCCGGGAGCCTCAAGCGTGCCGGTCGGTCCCTCTTCCACGTGCACGTCGCCGACAGCAATCGATGGGCCCCCGGCTGCGGGCACCTAGACTTCGGCGAGGTCCTGGCAACACTCGAGGCGATGCACTATCAAGGGTACGTGTCGGTGGAGTGCCTCCCGAAACCCGACCCGGAACGCTGTCCACGCATCGCCATGGCCACGTTGCGAAAGGCGGCCCGCCTCCGGTAAGCGAGCAATCCGGCAAATGGGCGACTTGGCAATCCAAAGTTTCCAGTTTCTCCGTCCGGAATGGGCAGGCTTGGCGCGGAGGCGCCGGGGTGCTATGATGCACCCGTTGGTTCGGTGCCGCGCGCACCCGCCGGGCCTTGGTAACTCATCCCGGCCGCGCGGGCGGCCATTGCTGCTGTGGAGGTTACGCGACCGAAGGGAGGGAGGCCATGGCAGGTATTCCAGGGAATCCACTGGGCTACGCCCGGGATATTGCCGAGGGCAACGCCCCCCTCACCGCCATTCAGCTCAAGAGGATGACGGAGGAAGAACTTCGGAAGGTCTTCCTCAACATCAACATCGTGCTGCGCGAGGTCCGCGCCACGGGCATCACCGAGCGCGATATCGACGGAATGCGCCGCCGCGCCCACAAGCTCCAGCGCCTCAACACCGCTCTCATGCTCCTCGAGAACCACGCCAAGAAGCTCCGCATCCACCTCTGACGGCGTGACCTTCGACGGTTGAAGTCCGAGACCGCCGTGCCATCGCGTCTGGCGCCTGGAGCGCCGACCAGGTTCATGGGAAGGAGGGGCGAGCTGTGGTTCTGGTGTACATCACGCTCAACACCATGGAAGAGGGACACCGGCTGGCGCAGCTCTTGATCGAGCGCAAGCTGACCAACTGTGTGAACTTTCACCCGATCACCTGCACGTATGTTTGGGAAGGGAAGGTGACAACGGAGCCGGAGATCGTGGCCCTCGTCAAGACCCGCGCCGAACACTTTGACGCCGTAGCCGCAGCGGTCAAAGAGACCGTCCCCTACACCAACTTCGTCGGCCAGCTCGGCGTCGCCCGCGTGAACCAGGCCTTCGAGGCGTGGCTGCATAGCGTCGTCCGCTCCTGAAGCCCCCGCCGCCCAGCCACAAGGCCGGCAAAGGGGACGTTGTTCGGTTAGTTCCGATACGATATCCGAAATATCCGAACAACGTCCCCTCGCCCTAAACCTTCCGCGCCCTCTGGACTGCCGGACCACCGTCCTCTGGTCATGGGGGATAGGGTCAGAAGAGTCGCTCCTTCGCCCGCATCCGCTCCCACTCGGTGCGGGCAGCCCGGACGCCCTCCATCTCGCTTACCTCGGCCACGGGCACGTCCCACCAACTGTCATAGCTCGGCACGGAGACGTAGCGGTCGCAGGGCACGTACACGACCGTCGTGATCTCGCTCGCCTTGGCCTCCCGGTACGCCTTCACAAACTCCTCGTAGGTTCCCGCCGCGCGCACACGCGCCCCCAGGCTCTGCGCGTTCGCCGCCAGGTCCACGGGGAGCATCCGCGGCTCCCCGGGTTCCTCGTCGCCCCGGAGGTACCCATCGGTGGGGTACACATAGCGCGTGCCGAACCCGCCCTGGCCCAAAGATCGGCTAAGAGCGCCGATGCTCTTGAAGCCTGCATTGTCCACCAGCACGATGATGAGCTTCAAACCCTCCTGCACGCTGGTGACGATCTCCTGCGCCATCATCAGGTAGCTCCCGTCGCCCACCAGGACCGTCACCTCGCGCTCGGGGGCCGCCATCTTGACGCCGAGGCCGCCGGCAATTTCATACCCCATAGTGCTGTAGCCATACTCGAGATGGAAGTTCTTCGGATGGCGCGTGCGCCACAACTTATGCAGGTCTCCCGGCAGGCTTCCCGCCGCGTTGATCACCACCCCGTCCGGGTTGCTGAGCTCGTTGATCGCGCCGATGAGCTCCCCCTGGCTCAGCAGCGGGCTGTTCCGGTGGTCGTAGATGCGCTGGACCTCCCGGTCCCACGCCTCATGCAAGCGCTGAATCTCGCCGGCGTACTCTGCCGACACGCGATAGCCCGACAGCATCGGCGTCAGCTCCTCCAGCGTCGCCCGCGCGTCGCCGACGAGGGCCAAGGCCGAGTGCTTGTGGGCATCGAACTCGGCGACGTTCACGTTGACGAAGCGCACCGCGGGGTGCTGGAAGGCTGTCTTGCTGGCGGTCGTGAAATCACTGTAGCGCGTGCCGATGCCGATGACGAGGTCGGCGTCCCGCGCGATGCGGTTGGCGGCCGACGTGCCCGTCACGCCGATGCCCCCCAGGCTGAGGGGGTGATCGAATGAGAGGCTGCCCTTGCCCGCCATCGTATCCCCCACGGGGATGCCGGTGCGCTCGCACAACGTCCGCAGGGCCTGAGTGGCCCCGCTGTAGATCACCCCGCCGCCCGCCACGACCAGCGGCCGCCGGCTGCCGCGGATGGCCTGCGCGGCGCGCGCCAGGGCGGAACCGTCGGGGCGCGGCCGCGGCACCTGCCAGACGCGCCGCCGAAAAAAGTCCAGCGGGTACTCATAGGCCTCCGTCTGCGTGTCCTGCGGCAGGGCCAGCGTGACGGCGCCGGTTTCCACCGGTGAGGTCAGCACGCGCATGGCCTCGGGCAGCGCCGTGAGGATCTGATCGGGCCGGGAGATACGATCCCAGTAGCGGCTGACCGGTCTCAGGCAATCATTGACCGAGACATCCTGGGAGTGCTCGCTCTCGAGCTGCTGCAGCACGGGGGCCACATTCCGGCGGGCGAAGATGTCGCCGGGCAGCAGCAGCACGGGCAGCCGGTTGATGGTCGCCGCCGCCGCGCCCGTGACCATATTCGTCGCCCCGGGGCCGATGGAAGACGTGCAGACCAAGGTCTGCAGCCGGTTCTTCATCTTGGCATAGGCCGCGGCGGTGTGGACCATGGCCTGTTCGTTGCGGCACTGGTAATACCGGGGATCGCCATACTGCTGCAGGGCCTGTACGATGCCCGCGATGTTCCCGTGGCCGAAGATGCCGAAGCATCCCGCGAAAAAGCGTTGGGTCTCCCCGTCGCGCTCGACGTACTGCTGCGTCAGGAACCTCACCACCGCCTGCGCGGTGGTGAGGCGAATCGTACCGTTCATCTCACCCTCCTCCGGCAGGGAAACGCACTCTATTCACCGGCCTGAACCAGCGGGAATCTACCAGCCGCGGGAGGGATGGGTCAAGACCCCACGCCAACGCACTCCGCGCGGCCTGTGGCATCTTCCAATTTACAGAACAGGTGGCACTTGGTATAAGTGGCCGCATGCCTGCCCTCCCCGACCCGGCGGATCGCCGCGACATCACGGTGGTCACCGCGGCGCGGTTCAGCCCGGCCTTTGCCCTCAACTTCATGTTCGTGTTCCTGCCCTTTTACGTCCACGCCATCAGCCCGCTGGACGAGGCGGCCACGCTTCGCTGGACCGGCCTCATCGTGGGGGCCGCCTCGGCCATGGCCACCTTCGGCTCCGCCTTCTGGGGAAACCTGACCGACCGGTTCAGCCCCAAGAGCCTCTTAGAGCGCGGCATCCTTTCCCACGTGATCCTCGTGCCCCTCATGGGGTTCGTGACCGACCTGCGCCTGCTGCTGGGCATCCGGATCCTCCGGGGATTCCTGGGAGGGATTTCCACCATCGGCCTGATCATCGTCTCGGCCATCTCCACCCAGGACCAGTTGCCGCGCCGCATGGGGATGTACCGTGCGCCCTCACCCTGGGGCAGAGCCTCAGCCCGCCCCCGGGGGCAATGGCGGCCGCCACCTTCGGCTTCCGGGGTGCCTTCCTGGCCTCCAGCCTGATGTTGCTGGCGATCTTCGGCTTCTGTCAGTGGGGTCTCAGCCCCCTGCCTCCCCTCCCTCGTCGGTCCGCCTGCGACCGACCGACGCGCCGGCACCTCTGGTTGGCCTGGGGGCGTCGCCTTTGCGGGGACGGTGCAGATCGTCTTTCTGCCCAGCATCCTGCCGGCCAGCCTCCGGATTTTTCATATCCCGGATTCGCAGCGGCTGGTCACCGCGGGAACCATTGTCTTTGCCTACGGGGCCTCCGCCGCGGCCGGCTCTTACTCGCTGAGCCGGCTGGCACGACCTTTCCCCCCCGAGCGCCTCGTCCTCGCTTCAGCTCTGGGGGCGTCGGTGTTCCAGGTCCTGCTGTTCGCCGGTGCCGGGCCGATCCCATTCACACCGATCCGCATGGCCCAGATCGCCGCGCGGAGCCAGGGCGCCACTATCGAGATCATCCACACAGCCCGGTTCGCCGGCAACGCCGCCGGGCCGGTGATCGCCACCTTCGTCCTGGCCCATTCGGACCTGCTTTCCCTGTACATGGTCCTGGGGGCAGGCCTGGTCGCCGCGGCCCTCTGCCACTATCTGGGCGTGAGGTGCCCGTCGAGAATTCGCTAGGGTTTTCCCGCCAGATGCGATAGGCTACGGATGGCTCGGTGGGAGGGGGCCGCGTCCTCTTCCCCTGGGTTCAAGGAGGAAGAATGGCAGGAAGCTCCCGACAGCATCGCGGCGAGAAGCGCCGCAAGGAGCTGGCCCGGAAAGAGCGGCAGCAGGAAAAGCGCCAGCGCAAGGCCGAACGGAAAGCCAGCGGCACGGCAGGCGGGCCCCCGATTGATTGGGAGGCCGGCACGCTCGGCCCATCCCCCCAGAGCCAATCCGATTCCGAGCCGACTCCCGAGATCCATCAAGACCGACAGGCTTCTTGACCCCTTCTTGCCCCGGCCAAGACGCCCCGTGGTGGCCCGCCGCGTGCGAGCCTTCCCCGCCATAATCGGTGAGTGCGGCCTCGCATCCAGCCCCTGAGACCGCTTCCCGTCGAAGGATGAAGCTGAAGCTGTCCGTCCCGTTGTTGTAGCGCGAGGAAATAGGGGACGTTGCTTCTTTTGCTTCTTTCCTGATATACTTCATTCCATCATGCCTCGTGGCCCGCGTCTTGATGCCCCAGGTGTCCTTCACCACGTGATGGTGCGAGGAATCGAGGGGCGCTCGATCTTCCGGGACGACCGAGACCGGGAGGATTTCCTCACGCGTCTAGCAGCCCTTGTCGGGACGACCGGCCTCACCGTGTATGCCTGGGCGCTCCTGCCCAATCACGCGCACCTATTGGTTCGGACCGGGGCCCGGTCACTCGGCCGGGTCATGCGGTCTCTTCTCACCGGGTATGCCGGCGCATTCAATCGCCGGTATCGGCGGCGCGGTCACCTATTCCAAAACCGATACAAATCCGTTGTCGTCGAGGAGGATCCATACTTTCTGGAACTCGTTCGCTATCTCCATTTGAATCCTCTCCGCGCAGGAGTGGTGTCCGATCTGCGTGATCTCGACCGATACCTCTGGAGTGGTCACAGTGTCCTCATGGGGCATACCAGGCGCCCCTGGCAAGCCTCGCAGAGCGTGCTGGCACATTTCGGCTCCTCGCTCTTCCGTGCTAGGCAGCAGTACCGCGCTTTCGTGGCGGCAGGAATCCCGCTCGGTCGCCGGCCCGAACTTCAGGGGGGAGGGCTCGTTCGGAGTGCCGGAGGATGGAGAGCTGTCCATCAACTGCGGCGAGGTCGGGAGGCCTATCTTTCTGACGAGCGGGTCCTCGGGAGTACTGAGTTTGTGGAAGAACTGCTGAGACATGTGGAAGCTCCAACTCTCCCCTCACCAAAGCAAATCTCCTTGACAATCCTCATCCGTCGGGTCTGTGCCGCAGTTGGCATCCGCCCCGAAGCCCTCACGGGCTCCGGACGACCACCATACGTCTCCCGCGCCCGCGAAGGAATTGCCTACCTATGGACCGAGATGCTTAGCCAGAGCGGAAGGCGGTTGGCAACGGTGCTCGGCGTCCAGTCCCCAGCTGTCTATAAAGCAGCTCAGCGTGGACGCAAGGCCAGAACCCGGTGGGAGAAGCTTCTGAAAGATTAAGGAACTGAAAGAAGCAACGTCCCCCTTTCCAGCTGTCTATAAAGCAGCTCAGCGTGGACGCAAGGCCAGAACCCGGTGGGAGAAGCTTCTGAAAGATTAAGGAACTGAAAGAAGCAACGTCCCCCTTTCGCGAAGCGTGCCTGAGGCGGGTCAGGACCAGACGCCGGGGATCTGGGTTTGGCACCTGGGGCAGGTGCCGCCGTCCTTCAGGTGATTGGCCAGGACCTGGAAGCCAATTCGTTCGATGAGGAGGGTCTTGCAGCGCGGGCAGTACGTGTTCTCCAGCGAGCCGGTCCGTCCGGGGACATTGCCCGCATACACGAAGTTGAGCCCCTCCGCCTGCCCGATCTCCGCGCCCCGCATCAGGGCCTTGGGCGGGGTCCAGCCCCGGTCCGTCATCTTGTAGTCAGGGTGGAAGGCGGTGACGTGCCACGGGATGTCCCGCGAGATCCCGGCCAGGAATCGGGCGATATCCCGGAGTTCCTCGTCGCTGTCGTTGAATCCCGGGACCACCAGGGTGACGATCTCGACCCAGAAGCGCTTCTCCACCAAGAGCTTGATCGTATCCAGGACGGTCTGGAGCTGTCCGCCGAGCTTCCGGTAGCTCTTGTCGTTGAATCCCTTCAGGTCCACCTTATACAGGTCCAGCCACGGCCGGAGGTAGTCCAGGACCTCGGGCGTCCCATTGCCATTGCTGACGTAGGCGGTCTTGAGCCCCCGCGCCTTCGCCACCTTGAACACCGCCACCGCCCACTCGCTGGTGATGAGCGGCTCATTGTAGGTGCTGGTCACGATGGGCGCATCGTGCTCGAGGGCGCACCGGACGATGTCGTCGGGCGAGATGATGTTGGGGCGGGCAATGGCCTTGGGGTCGCGGATGGCCTGGGAGGTGATCCAGTTCTGGCAGTAGCCGCAGTGGTAGTCGCAGCCCAGCATGCCGAAGGAGAGGGCCGTCGAGCCCGGCAGGGCATGGAAGAAGGGCTTCTTCTCCACCGGGTCGAGCTGGAGGGACGTGCCGATGTAACCGGCCGGAACGTAGAGGACGCCCCCTTGGTTGAAACGGACCTTGCAGATGCCGTCCCGTCCCTCGGGGATCAGACACCGGTGCCCGCAGGCATAGCAGCGCAAGCGCTGGTCGGGCAGCTTCTCGTACAGCTCGCCTTCCGTGGTGAGGCGCGTCAGGACATCTTTGAGGGTCAGGACGGTCGCCATGGCGATCCCCCGGTGAGACGAACTCAGTATAGGGGACTGCAGGCATCGGCGCAAGCGTCCGCCGCCGCCCGGATCGGTTACGCGGCGGACGTTTCCCTCGGAGGAGACGGCTGGCCGATGATCTGGAGGAGGGCCTCCATCTCCCGGTCCCGCGTCCTTTTCATCACCCTGCCGCGGGAGATGGCGAAGAGCAAGAGCTTCCCGTCGGGGGTTTCCTGCTCCAGGTGGGGGATCAGGTCCTTATAGCGGATCGTCGTCTCTCCAAAGGCGGCGAAGATCTTGTCCGGGGCCACCTTGTCCACCTCGAGCCAGCGGTGGACCTCCGCGATGGCTTCCTCCTTCGTCAGGAGAGGGATCTCGTCACGATCATGCTCTTCCATACGAACCTACCCGCTCTCTCCCTAACCCGGCGCAGCCAGACCCAAATGTCGAATATCGAATGTCGAATCTTGAATGACCAATTTCGAGCCAGGGAGATTCGGGGGCTGCTTCTCCCCGACGTTCGTCATTCGACCTTCGGCTACCCTTTGGGTGTTTGTTATTCATCATTCGTATCAATAGGCCGGCGGGGCGTAGTCCGTCACGAAGAACAGCGGGGCCTCCCCGGGGTTCCTGACGTGGTGCGGGGTCCCGGCCGGAACCATCAAGAGGCCTCCAGCTCCGGCCCGATGCTCTTTGCCCGCCACCCGCACCCCTGCTTCGCCTTCGATGATATAGACCACCGGGTCGCCGGGATGCGTTTCTTCCGGTCCGGCGTCCTGTCCGGGGCCGACGGTCATGACGGCCGTCTGGGTCCGCTCGGTTTGCTGGAGGATCTCGAAGAACCGCCCCCGGCCCTTGACGGTATCTACCAGTGCCCCGGCCACGGCATTCCCCCATCTGTCCGGCCATTGTATGGTCCCTGCACGCCGCCGGCAAGGGCAATCCCAACTCCTTGGAAAGCCACCCTTGGTCTGGTATAGTCCCGATGGGCTGGAGGCTGGCGAAATTCCGGAGGCAGCATGCCGACCCGCGAGGAGCTGGAAGAAGAGGATCGTCGCCTGCGGCAGCTCCGCATCGCCGTCAGCCTGGCCTTGAGTGTCATCGGGCAGACCGAGATGAGCCTCGCCCAGGCCCAGGAGATGGTGTCGGCCACGCGCAGCCTGGCCCTGCGCCTCTTCCCGGGCAAGGAGTTGGCCTTCGACCTGATTTACCTCCCGCGATTCCGCCGCCTCATGGCCGAACGGTTTGGCCTGTATCGGCCCATCCTGCAAGGGTAGAGACCGACCATCATGCCCTCTCCCGGCATCCCCCCGGTGGCACGTCGCAGACCCCGCCTTCCCGTCCGCCTCGGCTCCCACGTCTCCATCGCCGGGGGAATGGATCGGGCGCCCTTGCGGGGTAAACAGGTCGGATGCGACACCATCCAGGTCTTCACCAAGAGCAACCGGCAATGGCGGGCCAAGGATCTCCGCGACCGGGAGGTCGAGGCCTTCCAGGCAAATCTCACGACAACCGGCATCGGGCCGGTGGTGGCCCACGACTGCTACCTGGTCAACCTGGCCGCGCCCCGGGCCTCTCTGTGGAAGAAGTCCCTGGCCGCCTTTCGGGAAGAGATAGATCGGGCCGAGCGCCTGGGCATCCCGTACCTGGTCACCCACCCCGGCTCGCACGCGGGCGCCGGCGAGGCGGAAGGGATCCGCCGGGTGGCCGAGGCGTTGAACGTGCTGCACGCCGGGCTCCCCCGCCACGGCGGGGCCCGGATCCTCCTGGAGACGACGGCCGGCCAGGGGAGCAGCCTGGGCTACCGGTTCGAGCAGCTGGCGGCCATCCTGGATCAGGTCGAGCGAGCGGATCGGGTCGGCATCTGCCTGGACACGTGCCACGTCTTTGCGGCCGGCTACGAGATCCGGACCACGGAGGGGTATCGCAAGACGCTGCGGGAGCTGGACGCCTGCCTGGGTCTCCACCGGGTGCAGGTCATCCACCTGAACGACTCCCTGCAGGGGCTCGGCAGCCGGGTCGATCGGCATGCCCACATCGGCGAGGGGCGATTGGGACTGGCACCCTTCCGGTGGCTCCTCAACGATCCCGCGTTCCGCGGGCACCCCATGATCCTGGAGACGCCCAAGGACGATGATTTCGTGAAGGCCGATCGGCGCAACCTGGCTCGCCTGCGCCGCCTTTTGAACGGCGCAGCCATTCGCGGCGGTGCCCCATGATCGAAATGCGCCAGGATCCCACCACCCGGACCTGGATCCTGGTGGGCCGCGCGGGGGGCGACCCCGGCCGGAAGGAGGCGCCCGACGGGTGTCCGTTCTGCCCGGGCCACGAGGCGGAGACGCCGCCCGCGGTGGCGGTGATCCCGGGCCCGGATGGCGCCTGGCGCGTGCGCGCCTTCCCCGACAAGATGCCCGTGTTCCAGGTGGAGGGCGACCTAGGCCGGGAGGGGGAGGGCATGTACGACCGGATGCGAAACGTGGGGGCGCACGAGGTCGTGGTGGAAACACCGCAGCATGCTACGCGCCTGGCGAACCTTTCCGCGGAGGATATGGTCCGGGTGCTCCAGATGTTCCGGTTGCGGATCCAGGATCTGAAGAACGACGTGCGCTTCCGCTACATCCAGGTCTTCAAGAACCAGGGGCTGCTGGCGGGGTCGTTCATCGAGCACGCGCACTCGCACCTCGTGGCCACGCCCGTCATCCCGCGGCGCCTCGAGTCCGAGCTCCGCTGGTGCAAGCAGCACTACGACCTGAAGGAGCGGTGCCTGTACTGCGACATCGTCCGACAGGAGGTGGAAGCCGGGACGCGGCTGGTGGAGCGGAGCCCGGAGTTCGTGGCCTTCTGCCCCTTCGCTCCGCGCTTCGCCTACGAGGTCTGGGTGTTCCCGGTGGCCCACGGCCACCGGTTCGAGGACCTGGACAATGCCGCCCTGTCGGGACTGGCGCGCGTGCTCCGGGCCGTCCTCCGGCGCGTCGAGCGAAAGACGTCCGATTACCACCTCGTCCTCCACACGGCGCCCAATGAGAAGTCGCCCCCGGTCTGGGGGCTGGCGTGGGAGACCCTGCCCTTCGACTTCCACTGGCACATCGAGGTGCTTCCCCGTCAGGCGGACGTAGCGCGCCTGCACCGGGAGGAAGAGTTCTACGTGAACCCCATCCCGCCCGAAGAGGCGGCGCGGCAGCTGCGCGACACCCTCATCGACTGATCCGCAGGCCATGGTGATTGGGAGTCTGAGGAAACCGCTGTGATGGCGCCACGCATCTCCGGGGTCCGCCCTCTGGCCGGCGTCGAGGGCGGCCGGGTGACGATCCTGGGCGAGGGCCTGGTCGAACCCGAGCTGGGACACCCCATCCCCCGCTTTGACACGATGGAGACCCGGCCCCTGATCGCCTCGGCCGCCAAGATCGTCGCCCCGATCCCCGAGGGGGCCGCCTCGGGCATCCTCCGGGTCGTCTGGCCGGATGCAGTCGTCGAGGGGCCGTTCTTCGAGGTGGCCGAGAAGCTGGCGGGCGAACTCCACCCGGTGGCGAATCCCGTGGTGGACGGGGATGGAAACATCATCACCACCTTCAGCGGCACGCGCGGCCAGGCCGCTCCCGGCGGCACTTCTGTCTTCCGGATCCCCCCGGACGGCGAAATCCAACCCTATCTCAATGACGTCGTGAATCCCACCGGCCTGGCCCTCCATGCGGACGGGACGCTGTTCATCTCCTGCCGGAACGACGGGACGATTCGCCGGGTGGCAGGGCCCGGGCGGGCGGAAGTGTTCATCGAGGGGATGGGGATCGCCACGGGCATCGCCTTCCACCCGGATGGCACCCTGTTCGTGGGCGATCGGTCCGGCGGCATCTTCGCCGTGAATCCCCAGGGGTCTGCGCGACGGTTCGCCAAGCTCCCGGCCAGCGTGGCGGCCTACCACCTGGCCTTCGGGCCGGACGGCGACCTGTACGTGACGGCCCCCACCCTGTCCAACGACGACCCCGTCTTTCGCATCAGCCCGGCGGGGCGCCTTTCGCGTTTCTTCGAACACCTGGCCCGGCCGCAGGGCCTGGCCTTTGACCGGGAGGGGAACCTCTGCGTGGTCGCGATCCACCAGGGCGAGCGCGGGGTCTTCCGGATCACCTCCGACGGCAAAGCGGCGCTGGCCGTGACCGGGGAGAATCTGGTGGGGCTCGCCTTCGACGGGCGTGGGCGCATGATCATCGCCAGCACCAACGCCATCTACCGGTTATCCGGCTCGAGGATGTGAGACCGGACTTCGCAGGAGACGGGAGCATGGCTGAGAGGCCGCCGGCCGAGTTGGCCGGCCTGATTCACGAGCTGCAGAAGCGGATCGCGGGCGAGGTCCGCTTCGACGCCATGAGCCGGGTCCTGTACAGCACTGACGCCAGCATCTACGAGATCGAGCCGCTGGGCGTCGTCATCCCCAGGACGCCTGAGGATGCCATCGCGGCCGTGGAGATCTGCGGCCGGCACGGCGTGCCGATCCTGCCGCGGGGCGGCGGGACCGCCCTGGCCGGCCAGGCGGTCGGGCGGGCCGTCCAGCTCGACATGTCCAAGTTTCTCAACCAGGTCCTGGAGGTGAACGTCGAGGAGCGCTGGGCGCGCATCCAGCCCGGGGTCGTCCTGGACGAGCTGAATGCCCAGCTCCGTCCCTTGGGCCTCTGGTTCGCGCCCGACGTCTCGCCCAGCAACCGCGCCACCCTCGGTGGCATGATGGGCAACAACGCCTCGGGGGCGCGGTCCATCATCTATGGCCGGACCATGGAGCACGTCCTGGAAATGAAGGTCGTCCTGGCCGATGCCCAGGTCATCACCGCCCGAACGCTTACCGACGAGGAGCTGGCGGGGAAGGTACGGGTCGCGGGCCTCGAGGGCGAGTTCTACCGCCAGGTCCAGCGGCTGACCACCACCCATCGGGACGAGATCCTGAAGCGCTACCCGAAGATCCTGCGGCGGGTGGGGGGCTATGCCCTCGACGAGTTCGTGAACGGGAAGCCCTTCAACCTGGTGCGGCTCCTGATCTCCTCGGAGGGAACGCTGGCCACGACCCTGGAGGCCAAGATCAACCTCGAGCCGCGCCCCAAGATGACCGCCCTGATGGTCATCCACTACCGGACCATGCTGGAGGCCCTGGAATCCACCATGGAGCTGCTGACGACGGGGCCCTCGGCCGTGGAGCTGGTGGACAAGTACGTCATGGACCTCACCCGGGCCTCCCTGGAGTACGCGCGCCAGATGACCTTCGTCCAGGGAAGCCCGGGCGCCCTCCTTCTCGTGGAGTACCAGGGGACCTCCGCGGAGGAGCTGGCGGCCAAGCTCGACCGCCTGGAGTCGCACTGCCGGCGGCAGGGGATCGGCATCGCCTTCACCCGGGCGGTGACGGCCGAGGACCAGCAGAAGATCTGGAAGGTCCGCAAGGCGGGGCTGGGCCTGCTCCTCGGCATGCCGGGGGACCGGAAGCCCGTCGCCGGGATCGAGGATACGGCCGTGGCCCCGGAGCGGCTCGCGGAGTACATCCGGCGCTTCGACCAGATCGTGCGTTCCCACGGCACCGAGGCCGCCTACTATGCCCACGCCTCGGTCGGCTGCCTGCACATCCGGCCCCTCATCGACCTCAAGCAGGAGCCGGAGGTGCAGAAGCTCCGCTCCATCGCCGAACAGGTCTGCGACCTGGTGATGGAGTTCGGCGGCGCCATGAGCGCCGAGCACGGGGACGGCCTGGCCCGGTCGTGCTGGACCGAGAAGTTCTTCGGGCCGACGCTGTACGGGGCGTTCAAGGAGCTCAAGACCGCCTGCGACCCCCAGGGCATCATGAACCCGGGCAAGATCGTGGACGCCCCTCCCATGACCGAGAACCTGCGTTTCGGGGCAGGCTACCGGGCGCGGCCGGTCCGGACCTACTTCACCTACGCCCGGGAGGGCGGGTTCGACCGCGCCATCGAGATGTGCAACGGCGCGGCCGTCTGCCGGAAGAAGCTCGAAGGAACCATGTGCCCCTCCTTCATGGTCACCCTGGAGGAGGAGCATTCCACCCGGGGCCGCGCCAACGCCCTGCGGGCCGCCATCAACGGCCATCTGCCGGCCGACGCCCTGACCAGCGGCCGGATGTACGCGGTCCTGGACCTGTGCCTGCAGTGCAAGGGCTGCAAGGCCGAGTGTCCCTCCAACGTGGACATGGCCAAGCTGAAATCCGAGTTCCTGGCCGCCTACCATGACCGGCATGGGATTCCCCTGCGCGCCTGGCTCTTCGCCAACATCGACTCGCTGAACCGGCTCGGCTGCGCCCTGGCGCCCTTCTCGAATCGGGTGGCGGGCAGCGCGCCGGCCCGCTGGCTCTTCGACCGGCTCTTCGGCCTCCACCGGAACCGGTCCCTGCCGCCCTTCGCCTCCCAGACCTTCGACCGCTGGTTCGCCTCACGGAAGGGTCCGCGACCCGGGGCGAGTCAAGGGCCCGTCGTTCTCTTCCACGATTGCTACCTGACCTACAACTATCCGGAAATCGGCAAGGCCGCCGTGAAGGTGCTGGAGGCCGCCGGTTACGAGGTCATCCTGCCGGAGAGGAAGTGCTGCGGCCGGCCCGTGATCTCCAAGGGGCTGCTTCGCGAGGCCAAGTCCCTCGCCGTTTACAACGTGGAGCGGCTGTCGGAGTACGCACGGCAGGGCATTCCCGTCGTGGGGTGCGAGCCCAGTTGCATCCTGACCTTCCGGGACGAATATCCCGATCTGCTGGACGATCCCCGTGCGGAGCTCCTCGCCAAACACACCTTCATGATCGAGGAGTTCCTGGTGGGCCTGCACGAATGGAACACGCTGAACCTGCCCTTCAGGAAGGGGGCCCGCTCCCTGCTGCTGCATGGCCACTGTCACCAGAAGGCGCTGATCGGCTCCGGGCCAAGCCTGCGGATGCTCCGCCTGTTGCCGGGGGCCACCGTGGAAGAGGTGGACTCCGGCTGCTGCGGTATGGCCGGCTCCTTCGGCTATGAGAAAGAGCACTACGAGTTCTCGCTCGCCATCGGGAACCGCCGCCTTTTCCCCGCCGTCAAGGCGAAGGGCCCCGAGTGGGAGATCGTGGCCTCCGGCGTCTCGTGCCGGCAGCAGATCGCTCACGCCACCGGCCGAAACGCCCGACACCTGGTGGAAGTCCTGGCCGACGCGCTGCCGTGATTCCGGCAAGCGCGTCGCGAATCGAAATGCCAGGTGATCGCATCGCCATTCAGGCAGAACCCGGGACCGCCTGTGGGGGAGGGAGAGGAGCGTGGGGTTTTTCGGCCAGAAGTTCAGGATGCCTTCCAGGCTGGAGGCGCTGCCAGGACGGGCCGAGCGGATGCGGGTCCCGGCCGCCCACTTCGTGAACGGAAACCGGCTGGAGCCCCCCTTCCCGGCGGGGACCGAGCTGGCCCTGTTCGGCATGGGCTGCTTCTGGGGGGCGGAGAAGATTTTCTGGAAAACACCGGGGGTCTATTCGACGGCCGTCGGGTACGCGGGAGGGTTCACTCCCAACCCCACCTACGAGGAGGTGTGCAGCGGGCGCACCGGGCACACCGAGGCCGTGCGGGTGGTCTTTGACCCCGCGGTGGTCACCTACGAGTCCCTCCTCCGGCTGTTCTGGGAGAATCACGATCCGACCCAGGGCATGCGCCAGGGGAACGACGTGGGGACGCAGTACCGTTCCGCCATCTACTGGTACGGGGAGGCCCAGCGCTCGGCCGCCCTGGCCTCTCGCGAAACGTACCAGCGGGTGCTCACCCAGGCAGGCTATGGCCCCATCACCACAGAGGTTCGCCAGGCGCCGGAGTTCTATTACGCCGAGGAGTATCATCAGCAGTACCTGGCCAAGAATCCCTGGGGCTACTGCGGCCTCGGGGGCACCGGCATCACCTGTCCGACGGGCGTGACACAGAGACCGTAGAGCGCCAGATACGGACGCCGGGGCCTTCGCGATCCCAAACGCTTGGCGCGGGCGCAAAGCCACTAAAGCCGCCACGTCCCCCAGCCGTTCCCTACAGCGCCCGCGCCGCCGCCAGCAACTCCTCCTCACTAGGAAACTTCCCGATGTCGGTCATGCGATCCTTGGCCTCGATGTGCGTCCAGCGGATGCGGCCGCTTTGATCGATCAGAAAATGCCCCGGTAACCAGGTGCCGTGCGCGGCCGCGATCTGCTCATCCACCTCGGTCAATTGGAAGCCGTCTTTCTCATTGACGGCCTTCATGGCCTCGAACGGGTTCCTCGGCTCCGGCAACTCGCCGCTCGGATTGATCCGCATCGCGAGTAACTCTTCGAGCGTCGTCCTCACCGGCCATCGGGAGGCCTCACCGCCAGCCCCGGCAGCCACCAGCTCGACCTTGGGGAGCCCAAAGGACCGATGGGTGGTCGCGTCCGGATCGGCGAGCAGGACAGCGCGCGTGGGACGATACTTGAAATAGACGCGGGCACGCTCCACCGGGGTGTTTATGATTGCCAGAGTCTCCACGCCTGCTGCCTTGAGCTTCTCATGAGTTGTGCCAAGCTGCACGAGCTGGCGCCGGCAGAATGGTCAGTGGAGCCCGCGAAACAGGGCTACCAGGAGAGCGCTCTTCCCTCGATAATCCTCGAGGGAAACGGACCCCTCACGGTTGACAGCCGGCAGCGTGAAGCTCGGCGCCGAATCTCCTGGCCCCAGTGGGCGGCGCAGCGTACTGGACATGGTTTGGGCCTCCATTCACGGGTATGGTTTCATTAGATCAAGAAGGGCAACACGACGAGTGAGTCCGGCTCCAGCCCGGCCCGCTCGCAGACCTGCTGGGCCTGGAGCATGTACTGCTCGGCTTGCGCTTCCTCTCCCATCTCCAGGTACAGGGTGGCCAGGCCATCATAGCAGGGGAATAGGAGTTGAGGTTCCCCGGCCTCCTCGGCAAGACTCAGCGCCTCCACATAGCACTGGAGCGCCTGTGCGGGATCGCCGCCATGGCACTGGTAGATCTGCCCCAGCACGATCAGCGGGATCGCCAGGTGGTCGAGCTGGCCAAGCTGCCGGTCGAGGTCTATGGAGGCCTGCGCCGCGCCAATCCCCTTCTCCTCGCACCGGTCGGTCAGGGCACAGTAGGCCACGGCCAGGTTGGCGTAGAGGCGTGACTGGAAGCCGAGGTCCCCGATCTTCTTCGCCATCTCCAGGCCCCTCAGACATGTCTCGATCGCCCGACTCGGGTCCAGGGTGCTGTAGAGGACTCCCAGGTTGGTATAGCCCCGACACGCCGTTTGGAGGAGCCCGTGTGCCTGCGCCGTGGCCACGCTGCGCTCGAGGTGAGCCACGGCCTCTTGCAGTCTGCCCAGCCGGGCCAAGGCAACGCCCAGCGTGTTGTAGGCCTGGGAGAGGGCCACGGCAGCCTCATCCCTCCCAGCGGCAGGCGACGCCGGCGAGCCGGCCGATCCGACGGCCGCCCGGTCGATCTGCCCCAGCGCGCGCGCGGCCCACTCGATGGCGGCGTGATTATCGCCGCCTCGAAAGGCCAGCCGTCCCATTTCCTGGTACAGGTGGGCCGGCTCGATCCCCCGGGTGTCCCCCTCGAGAAGCGCCAGGCCCGCCTGAAAGCAGGCCAGGGCCCGATCGCGATCCCCCGCATCCCAATGCAGGCCGCCCATCTTCCGGAGGATCCGAGCCTGCGTCGGCCGGTCGGATACGGCCTCGGCGGCGCGATGCACCGCCTCGTAATGTCTCAGCGCGGCCTCGCGCCGGCCGATCGGACCCAGGAGATCGCCCAGCCGCTCCTCTACCGCCCAGCGCTCCCCGTCGCATCCTTCGCACTCCCCGAGCGTCCCGAGAGCCCGCTCATAGTGACGAACCGCGTCCTCGTTGGCATAGATGTCCCGCGCCCAATCGCCGGCCGCCAGGAGGTAGCGGGCACCTTTGACCTTCTCGGCGCTGAGGCTGTAGTGGTGCCCGAGCGCCTCCAGGTCCTCCAGCCGCTGCACCCGCTGGCCGCCCCCGCACTGTTCCTCCAAGACCCGGCCAATGCGACCGTGCAACTCCGTGCGCCGCCGCACCAGCAGGTTCTGGTACACCACCTCCTGCACCAGGGCATGGCTGAACCGGCACTGCCGCTCGCCAGCGGCCGCCGACCAATGCGTTCCGGCCGCCCGGGGGATCTCCGCCAGCAGCTCGGTATCCAGGAGGAGCTCCAGGTTGGATTCCAAGGCCTCCGGCTCGCTGCAGACCTTGCGGAGTACCTGAACGTGGAACACAGACCCCAGCACCGCCGCTTCCTGGATGAGGCGCCGCACGCCGGCCGGCAGACGATCGAGCCGGGAGAGGAGCAACCCCTGGATAGTGGTTGGCACCTGCACGGTTCCGGCATCGTTCGTGCACGCCCAGCCGCCATTCTCGCGTACCAGCGTGCCCGCAGCGATCAGGCCGCGCACGATTTCCTCCAGGTAGAAGGGATTGCCACCGGCACGCGTGAGGATGAGCTCACGCAACCCGGCCGGCAGCCGGCTCGCCGACGGGCCGAAGAAGGCGCCGAGGAGCGTCTCGGCGTCGGGGGCCGGCAGTGGCCCCAGGCGGATGGCGGTGTGTGTGGCCCGGCTGGAAACCAGGGTGCGGGTGTCGAATTCCGGCCGGTACGTGAGCAAGAGCATCAGTGAGCGATCGGCCAGGCGGTCCACCAGGAAGCGCAGGATTTCAACGGAGGCGGCATCCGCCCAGTGCAGGTCCTCCACGACGAGCAGCAGGGGTCCATGCTGCAAGCGCCGCTCGCACAGCGTGCGCAGGGCCAGGAAGATCTGACGCTTCAACTGCTCGGGTTCGACGTGACGCAACACGTCGCCGGATCCCAGGCCGAGCACGTACCCCAGGACCGCTGCGACGCGCGAGACTTCGTCCTCGCTCCCGCCGAGCGCCTGCAGCCCGGATGCGAGCTTGCGCTGGGCCACTTCCAGGGAGTCATCCGGCGCGACTCCATACGCTTCCCGGAATAAGGCCGCGACAACGCCGTATGTCTGCTGGCCCAGGGAGGAACACGCCGCTCGGCGCACGGTCGTCGACTTGAGCGGGTCGCTCTTCTCGAGTTTCAGGAAGAACTCGCTGAGCAGCCGTGACTTCCCAACCCCCGCTTCGCCGATCAGGCTGACGACTTGCGCGCGGCTCCGCTGCATACGTTCGACGGCAGCCCGCATCTGGCTCAACTCGTCCTCCCGCCCGATCAGCGGCGCCACCAGACCATGGGCCTCGAGACCCCGTGCCGACCGGGGGGCTCCCAGCAGGCCGAGTACCCGGTAGACCGGAAGCGGGTCCGCCTTTCCTTTCACCGCCACGTCACCGAGCGGTTCGAACGCAAAAACGTGAAGGGTGAGTCGGTAGGTGGCATCGCTCACCAGGGTCGCTCCCGGCTGGGCTGCGTTCAAGAGCCGGGACGTGGTGTTCACCGTATCCCCAGTCACCGCATACGAAGCGCCCGCGGCCGAGCCGAGGCTGCCCGCGACGACGGGCCCGGTATTGATGCCGACATGCAGCGCGAGGGGTCGGCCCGCGCGCGTCTCCCAGCGACGATTCAGCGCCGGCATCAGCTCATGCATGGCGATGGAGGCCCGGATGGCCCGTTCGGGATCGTCCTCGTGCGCCACCGGCGCCCCAAAGACCGCCATCACCGCATCGCCGACGAACTTTTCAACGAAGCCCTCGTAGCGGTCAATGACCGAGGCCATTTCCTGGAACAGCTCGCTCTGGAGGGCTCGAACCTCCTCGGGGTCAAGGCGCTCGCTCAGGGCGGTAAATCCGGAGAGGTCAGCGAACAGGACCGTCACCGGTCGCCGGTCCGTCTCCAACGCGGGACTTTCCGGGGGCCGAGCTGGCTGTTCCACCTTCTTGGCGGCCAGGCGTGCGCCACACGTGGGGCAGAAGGCGAAGTCGGGGGAGCAGACAGCGCCACAGGATGGGCAGGCGGTGGGAAGCTTGCCTCCGCACTTGGGACAGAACGCAAAATCGGGTGGTGCCTCAAAGCCGCAACCGGCGCATTTCATGGCCATTCGGGAAGATCGTCCTCCTGCTCGCCAGGCACCAATGCGACCAGTTCATCGGGCAGCCGAATCATTGCCGGCGCGCTGGCGCCACGCTCCCACCAGCGCGGCGAGGGTACAGTCACCTACTCCGCAGTGATGGTCCGACGGGCCCTCGGCATGTGTGTGGATAATTGGATTCTGCCAGGATTGCGCTCTACGATTCTCGTGTCAAGCTGCATTTTTCCATTTGACAGCGGCCCCCTGTCCGCTAGGGTGCCGCAGACCCACGAGGGCAGGGTCTATCCGGGGTCCCCAACCGTATAGGGGACGTCTCCTGGAGTCCGGATCTGGGCCCCTGACCAACCCGCAGTCGGCCTGTTCTCCGGCTGCATCCAAGGAGAGAACCATGAAGTATCTGAGCAGCCTCATCGTCGCGGTCCTCGTTGCCTGGGCCCCGGCTGCCGCCGCCTCGGACGATTCCGCGGGCCGGGTGAAAACGGTCAATGGGTCAGCCTCCATTGTCCGGGGACAGGCATCGCTCCCGGCCGTGGTCAACGAGAAGATCCTCCAGGGAGATTCGCTGAGGACGGGCCCGGATGGATCGTTGGGGGTGATTCTGAAGGACGATACCGTGCTGTCTCTCGGCCCGAACAGCGAGGTGGTCGTCGACCAGTTCCTCTTTGCCCCGGCCGAAGGGAAGCTGTCCCTCGTGACCCGGATGCTCCGAGGCACGGCGGTCTACTTCTCCGGGGTGATCGCGAAACTGTCTCCCCAGTCAGTGCGATTTGAAACGCCCAATGCCACCATCGGACTCCGCGGAACGAGGATGCTGGTGAAAATAGATGAGGAGTGACCCTCACTCCGCTCGGGAATTGCCGCGACCGGTCCTGCGTTCGGCGCGCTGAGAGCCCGTGCACACTGGCCGAGAGGGGAATTCCCCATGAAGCCGTCTCGCGTCATCCTCGCCTGCGGCATCCTTCTCGTCTTCCTGTCGTCATGCGCCGCTTCCAAGAAGAGCCTGTTTGTGCTCCAGTCCGACCCGGGCGGCAAGACGGGAGAGATCGTCGTCACGACCAAGGGAGGGTCTCAGGTCCTGGCGAGGCCCGGCGAGGCCACGGAAGTCAAGGATACCGATACCCCTCCCAGTCCACCGTTCCGGATGGAGGAGGCCGAGATCGCCAAGGCCTTCGGGGTCGCCCTGGCGGCAGAGCCGGCTCCCCCGATTCGCTACGTCCTCCGGTTCCGCACGGGCTCCACCGAGCTCGTGTCGGAGTCCCAGAACCTCATTGGGCGGATCCTCCAAAGCATCAAGGCCCGGCACTCCACCGACATTAGAGTCGTCGGCCACACCGATCGCGTGGGCAAGAGGGAAGGCAACTACAGGCTGGCCCTCGATCGCGCGCTCCAGATAAAAGACATGCTCACCTCCAGAGGTGTCGATCCGGCCTTCATCGAGGTCGAATCCCATGGAGAGGATAACCCGCTGATTCCCACGGATAACGAGGTCCCCGAACCCCGGAACCGTCGGGTTGAAGTGACCGTGAAGTAAGCCGGCCCGTCCCATGCCAGAGCCCCCCGACCCGGCCGGGAGAGGATCCGACCTCGCACCGCCGGTCAGGATTCCCTTTCCACCGACGGGAGACACGCAGAGATAGTTAGGCCACCCGCAGCATCGACTGCCCTGGCCCCGGCGATGGCACACGGAACAATCCGGACGAGCCCCAGACAAGAGCGCCAACCCCTCCTCGTCGGGGGAATCATCCTCACCGCCGTCATTGCCCTGCTCTACCTCTACGAGCCCACCTTCTTCCGCTTCCTGGACAATCGGCTCTATGACACCCTGCTCCGGTCCGCTGCGGGCGGCGACCTCACCGCGGCTCCGGTCATCGTCGATCTGGACGAGGAATCTCTCGCGCAATTCGGTCAATGGCCCTGGCCTCGGTACCGCGTTGCCCTCCTGCTGAGGAAACTGCAAGAGTTGGGCGCCGTAGCCATCGGGCTGGACATGGTGTTCCCGGAGGCGGACCGCACGTCATTGGCGGCCTTACAACGGGATATCCTCCGGGATTTCAAGATCCGTGCGGACTTGAGCGGGCTGCCCGCGTCCCTGAGGGATCATGATCGGGGGTTGGCCGCTGTCCTGGCTGAGGGACCGTTTGTGCTGGGGTACAAGTTCACCCTCTCCGACGGGGAACATCCCCGCGGCGAGCCGCTCCTGCATCCCATAAACGTGGTGACCATTGGCCCGACGGACGGACTCCAAGGCACCGACGTCCTCTTCAAGGCGCACGCGGTCGTGGGTAACCTCAAGATCTTCTCCTCGGCCGCCCCCGCCTCAGGCTTTTTCAATGTCGCGCGCGACTTCGACGGGATTCTTCGGCGCTCTCCCCTGCTCATGGCCTACAATGACAAGATCTACCCGAGCCTCGCCTTGGCCACACTGATGCAAAGCCTTGGAACGGACCAGGTCACCCTCAAGCTGACCAGGGCCGGCGTGGAATCCCTGCACCTGGGCCGCCGCCGCATTCCCCTCGACGCCAAGGGGAACCTGTTGATTCACTACCGTGGCAGGTCCGGGACGTTCACGTACATCTCTGCGGGAGATGTCCTCTCGGACCGCGTCCCGCGAGAGCACATCCAAGGGAAACTGGTCTTTGTGGGCATCTCGGCCGCGGGGCTTGGGGACATGCATGCGACCCCCCTGGACACGGTCTTTCCTGGCGTGGAAGTCCACGCCACCATCGTGGACAACATCCTGAAACAGGATTTTCTGGCGAGGCCCGCCTGGGCTTCGGGTCTCGAGCTGATTCTGATTCTCCTCCTCGGCGTTCTCTCCGCCCTCCTCCTCGCCTGCACCGGGGCTGCCTGGAGCGTCCTGGCCCTGGGGGGCGGCGCCCTCAGCCTCTGGCAAGGCGCCCAGTGGGTGCTCCAGACCAAAGGCATCTTTCTCTCCCCGCTGATCCCCATCATCACCCTCGGGGGAAATTTCGCCTTGCTCACATTGCTCAAGTACTGGCAGGAAGAAGGAAAGGCCAAGGCACGCGCCAGGGATCTCATACGCACCCAGGATTTCACCATCTTGTGTCTGGCCTCGCTGACCGAGACCCGACATCGCGAAACGGGGAGGCATATCCAGCGCACCCAACGCTATGTCAGATGCCTGTGCCGGCAGTTGGCCTCCAACCCCAAATTCCACCCACTCCTGGATCCCGACACGATTGAACAGCTCTACAAGTCCGCGCCGCTCCACGATATCGGCAAAGTGGGCGTGCCGGACCATATCCTGCTGAAGCCTGGGCCGTTAACTCCCGCGGAGCACGAGGAGGTAAAGAAGCATACGACCTATGGCCGGGACGTGATTCAGAGAGCCGAGGAGAAGTTCGGGGTTGGTGCCAACGTCTCGTTTCTTCGCTTGGCAAAAGAAATCGCCTATTCCCATCACGAGCGATGGGATGGCACTGGATATCCTCAGGGCCTCAAGGGGGAGAGCATTCCCCTCTCCAGCCGGATCATGGCCTTGGCAGATGTCTATGACACCGTCACCAGCCCACGGGTGTACAAGGCGGCCATCCCCCATGACGAGGCGGTCACGCTTCTCACTCAACTGAGCGGCAAGTCCCTCGATCCCGATCTGGTGGACGCCTTCCTGGCAGTCCAGGAGGAATTCCGGCAGATTGCCCTGGAGTACGGCGATCCGCTTCACCCGTCCCCGGCGATTTCCCCCGCCGTACGCGGCTCCAGAGAGGCTAGCCTGGTCACTCCAGAGAAACGCCACTAAAGCCCCCCGGCCCCTTTTCCACCTCTTGTCCCCACGTCTCAAGGCCCTGGCTGGGCCAGAGATATCGTTCATTTCCCGAGGTCTGGTAGCCTCACGCCAGCCTCAGCTCGGAGGTGCAGCGGGGGCAGCGAGTGGCCTTGAGGGCGACACTCGACAGGCAATACGGGCAGTCCTTGGTCGTTGGGACAGCCGGCGCAGGTTCGGGCTGACGCTTCAATCGGTTTACTTGCTTAACGAGCAAAAAGATCGCAAAGGCGACGATGAGAAAGTCGATCACCGTGTTGAGGAACAGTCCGTAATTGATGGTCACGGCACCGGCGGCCTTGGCCTCGGCGATCGTAGAAACCGGCTTTCCAGAAAGGTTGATAAACAGGTTTGAGAAGTCCACCCTTCCCAGCAGCAGGCCAATGGGCGGCATCAAGACGTCGCTGACAAAGACGGCGACGATCTTGCCGAAGGCCGCCCCGATGATGATCCCAACGGCCATGTCGAGGACGTTCCCGCGCATCGCGAACTCTTTGAACTCTTTGAGCATTGTCGATCCTCCCTCCTGACTGACAGCCTTGGATTCCGTACACGGTCAGCCTGATTATGTATCCTATTTGACTTCCCCTGACCAGAGCGAATCGCTGGCCCGGCTTGACAAGCGATGAGCCCCCGGGTAGATTATGCGCGGTTGAATTATGCATTTCTGCATAATGCAGGTAAGCATAATCGGGGGCTGCGCATGCAGAATCCCTTCAAGTTCGGCTCGGTCGTGACCGGCGATGATTTTGCCGACCGGCGGCGGGAACTGGCCGAGCTCGCCCGGGAACTTGCCGACGGCCAGCACCTGTTTCTCCTCTCGCCCCGCCGCTTTGGCAAGACCTCCCTCATCCTCACCTTGCTGGATCGGCTGCATGACCGCGGGGCCTTGGTCGCCTACGTGGATGTCTTCCGGACGACAACCCCCGCCCAGCTGCTCGAACTGACGGCCGGGACCATCCTGGGCGCCGCCGAGTCGCGGCCGGAACGGCTGCTGCGCCTCGCCATGGATCTCCTGGGCCGCCTCCGGCCCCAGGTGGGCGCGGATGCCACGGGTAGACCCACGCTCTCCCTGGACATCGGGACCTCTCCGCGAAGCCTCCTGGCCCTCCAGGAGGAGGTCCTGGCCCTCCCGGAACGGCTTGCCGTGAAACGGAAGCGCCGGCTGGTCCTCGCCTTCGACGAATTCCAGGAGATCCTGCGGTTTCCCGGCGCCGGCCTGGAAAAGGTTATGCGCTCCCACTTCCAGCGCCATCGCCATGTGAGCTATCTCTTCGCCGGGTCCAGGCAGGCGACGCTCCAGGACATGGCCACCCGCGAGCGGAGCCCGTTCTACAAGTTTGGCCGGGTGATGTCACTGGGGTCGATCCCGCCTGGGGAGTTCGCGCCGTTCCTGGAGGCCCGGTTCAAGCGTGGCGGACTGGCAGTCACCCAGGAGATCCTGGATGCCGTTCTGGCCGCGGCCGACGACGTTCCCTACAACGTCCAGCGGCTGTGCCACCAGTTGTGGAATCTCCGGGCCGGCGAGGCGACCCGGCTCACGGAGCGGGACATCGGCGAGGCCCTCGCGATCATCTTGGACCAGGATGGACCCTATTTCAGCGCCGCCTGGGAGCGGTTGTCCCTCCACCAGCGGCAGGTGCTGCAGGCCATCGCCAAAGGCGGCGGCCGGAATGTGTTCTCCGGGGACTTCCTGACCACCCATCGCCTCGGCTCCCACTCGTCCGTCCAGACCTCCCTCCGGCTCCTGCTCAAAGAGCAGCTCCTGCGCAAGGCCAACGGGGAGTACCGCATTGCCGACCCCTTCTTCCGGGAATGGATCGGTACCCGGTCGCCCTGACCCCTTGCTGCTCTGCTTTGCGTGTCCTCATTGATTATGCCCCTGGAAGACGTTCGGTCGGGCAGTCAATTGATGATTCGGGCTGGCCTCGTCCAGCCCGGTGACGGATAGTGTACTCCGACTCGCCGGGGCAACCTTGCCCGAAGGATGAAAGGGGCTGCCATGGACCTGAGTGCGCTGAAGGAAGCGGTGATCAACGGCGACCTGAAGGGTTGCACCATCCTGACCGAGGTGGCCATCCAGGCGGGGCATCCGCCGCAGAAAATCCTCAATGAGGCCCTGGTCCCGGCAATGGAAGTCGTGGGGGAGAAGTTCCGGTGCAACGAGGTCTACGTGCCGGAGGTCCTGGTGACCGCCCGGGCCATGAAGAAGTCGCTGGCGATCATCAAGCCGCTGCTCACCCAGACGGGAGCGAAACCCGTCGGCGTGGCGGTGGCGGGCACCGTCAAGGGGGACCTCCACGACATCGGAAAAAACCTGGTCTGCATGATGTGGGAAGGGGCCGGCTTCGAGGTGGTGGATCTGGGAGCCGACGTCTCCCCCGAGAAGTTCGTCCAGTCGGTGAAGGATACGGGCGCCCAGATCCTCGGGATCTCCGCCCTCCTCACCACCACGATGCTGGGCATGCGGGACGTCATCCGGGCCCTGGAACACGCCCAGCTCCGCGAGAAGGTCAAGGTCCTGGTCGGGGGGGCGCCGGTCACTCATACGTTTGCCAAGGAGATCGGCGCCGACGGCTACGGCGAGAGCGCGGCCGTGGCAGTCGAGAAGGCCAAGGCGCTCCTGGGTCTCGCCTGATACGACACAAACCGTTCGGCTGTTCGGCAGTTCGGCCCTTCCGAAGATCTGAGATGAACTGCCGAACCATCCAACCGCCGAACGCTTTCTTGGGGAGTGTGTCATGACCCATCGCGAGCGCGTGCTGACCACCCTGAGCCGCCGGCAACCGGATCGGGTCCCCGTGGACCTAGGGGGGACGCTGGCCAGCACCATCAACATTCACGCTTACCGCGCCCTGATGGCCCGCCTGGGCTTCGGCACCGACGCGCCCATCGCCTACCTCTCCCGCCGGTCCAACAGCGTCTTGCCGGATGAACGCCTGCTCGCCCAACTGGACGTGGCCTGCCGGGCCGTGATCCTGGACCAACCAGACCTCAACCCCGAGCGGGAGCTGCCGGACGGCTCCCTGTCCGACGAGTGGGGAATCACCTGGAAGCACGTGGGGGAAGGTCAGCACTTCATCAACGCCGATGGCCCCTTTTACCGGCAGGAGCCGGATCCGGCCCTGGTGGAGAAGTTTGCGTGGCCCGATCCGCTGGATCCCGGCCGCTTCCGCACCCTGCGCCGGCAGGCGGAGGTCCATCGGGCCAGGACCGATGCCGCCATCATCCTTGTCCTGGGCGTGGGATCCGTCCACCAGATCCAGTTCATGCGGGGCTACGCCGCGTCGCTGGAAGACCTTCTCATCGCGCCCGATTTCGTCCAGGCCTTCATGGATCGGTACGTGGATTTCTGGGTGCGCCTGACCGAACGGGCCCTGCAAGCGGTAGGGGATCTTGTGGATGTCGCCATGTTCGGTGACGATTTGGGCACCCAGCAGGGCCCGGTGATGAGCCCCGCCCTGTACCGCCGGTTGATCAAGCCGTATCACGCCCGGATGGTCGAGGCGGTCAAGCGGTTCCACAAGCCCTTGCTCCTGCATAGCTGCGGGTCGGTGGCGGCGTTCCTCCCGGACCTCATTGAGATTGGCGTTGATGCCATCCATCCCGTCCAGGTCTCCGCCAAGGACATGGACAGCGCGCGGCTGAAGCGGGAGTTCGGCCGGGACATCACCTTCTGGGGCGGCATCGATACCCAGCACGTCCTCCCCCGGGGAACGACGGCGGAGGTCAAGAAGGAAGTCCAGAGGCGCATCGGCGACCTGGGCCCCGGCGGAGGATACGTCCTGGGCGCCGTCCACAACATCCAGGCCGAGGTTCCGGTGGAGAACATCCTGGCCATGTTCGAGGCGGCGCGCGAGTTCGGACGCTATTAAGCGGGTTCAATGTGTCCCGCCCTAGCGGGATTCGCCGTTCAAGGTTGAAGCCTCGCACCTCGCACCTTGAACCTGATACGTGATCACTGATAGTCGAGACATGCTGAATCACCTGGTCGCCTGCGAGGTATTCAAGGACGAATTCGAGGCGGTCTCCCCGCCTGACCTCGGCCGCACCTACCTTCCTCAAGGACTCCACCGGACGCCGGGTAAGATGCCGGCCGCCATCCAGCAGGTTCTAAACAGGATTCCACAGGACGTAACCTCTGTTCTCCTGGGCTATGGGCTGTGCAGCAACGGGGTCGTGGGCGTCACGGCGCGAACCGCTCCCCTCGTCATACCCCGGGTGCACGACTGCATCGCCCTCCTCCTCGGCTCCCGCGAACGCTACGAGGCGCAGGTGGCGGCCTGCCCCGGAACCTACTACATCACCCCCGGCTGGGCCCTCTACGGGACGACGTCGCTCACCTGTTACAAGAACGAGTACCTGCCCAAGTATGGGGAGGAGACTGCCCGCTACATTGCCCGGGAAATGCTGAAGAACTACACGCGGGTGGCCCTCATCAACCACGGTGTCGGCGACATCCCGGCCGCCCGGGCGCATGCCCACGAGATGGCCGAGCTCTTCGGCCTGTCGTACGCCGAGATCCCCGGATCCCTGGAATACGTCCGCCGCCTGGTTCAGGGTCCGTGGGACAGCGACGACTTCCTGGCGATTCCACCCCGCACCGCCATCGCGTCTACGCCGTTTCTGTCCCTCCACTCAATCGCCCTACCGTAGGCTACATAACGCCTCCATACTTGGATTCACTGACGCCTTTGTGATAGGGTCCTCCTGTCGATTACTATTCCTTCAAGCCTTGGCGTCTTGCCGCTGAAATTCTCGGAGTGAAAAGGAGGCCCTATGCGGATCGAACAAGAGCTGGAGAAGTTGGGATTCGCCCTGCCGACTCCGAAGCCGGTGGCAGCGTATGTCCCTGCGGTGCGAAGCGGCAACTTGGTCTTCACCGCTGGGCAGGGCCCCATGGTGGATGGCAAGGCCAAGTTCACCGGGAAGCTCGGCCGGGACCTCACCGAAGACCAGGGGTACAAGGCCGCCCAGCTCTGCGTCGTCAACTGTCTGGCCTGTGTCAAGGGCCTGATCGGGGACCTGGACAGGGTCGAGCAGGTGGTCAAGCTCCTGGGCTTCGTAGCCTGCGTGGACGGCTTCACCCGGCAGCCCTGGATCGTGAACGGCGCCTCGGAGCTGCTCATCACGCTCTACGGGGACCGCGGAAAGCACGCCCGTTCGGCCGTCGGCACCAACCAGTTGCCCTTGGACATCCCGGTCGAGGTGGAGATGGTCGTGCGGGTGAGGGATTAATGCCCGGCGGGATTGCCGCCGGGCATTGGTGTCTCAGGGGCGGAGAGGGGAACCAGCCTATATTCGCGACCGGCTTCCGAACTGCAGGACGTTGTGCTTGTCGTTGTTGATCATACATCCCCCGTCCACCACTAGGGTTTGACCCGTGATCCAGCCGGCGTCCTCCGAAGCCAGGAACGCAATGGCGGCCGCCGTGTCCTCGGGCCGGCCGAGGCGTCCCAGGGGGTACCGGGAGAGGACGCGCTGGAGTGCCTCGCCGCTGCAGCGCGAGGTGCTGGCCATCTCTGTCAGCGTTGTACCGGGGAGGACGACGTTAACCGTGATCCGGTGCACGGCGAGCTCCAATGCCATCACACGCGTCAGTGAGATCACCGCCCCCTTCGCACTCGCGTACGCCGCCAAGTGCGGCTCCGCCATCAGCGCCGCACCGGACGCCACGAACACGATGCGTCCTCCACCGGCTGCCACCATGTGCCGGGCCGCCGCCTGGGCGCATAGGAATCCGCCCCGGACATTGACACGGAACATCCGATCCCAAGAATCCTCGGTCACATCGAGGAGTGCCGCCTTTTCCAGCACACCGGCGTTACTCACGAGCACGTCCAATCGACCTAGCTGCTCGACCGTCCCAGCAATCAACTCTCGGGCTTCAGTGCCCTCGCCCACATCGGCCCGGATGGCCACGGCCTTGCGTCCCAGGGCGCGGATTTCCGAGGCGACCTCTTCGGCTGCCCCGCGGGCCTGACGGTAATTTACCGCCACGTCCAACCCGGCCCTGGCCAGCGCCAGTGCAGTAGCGCGGGTCATGACCGCCAGGACGGCCACGCAGACCGCATTCGTCCACCGGTCCAGTGCCGCGCACCCTCGATCCAGATTCCTAATGAAGGCCCCGGCCATCACGCCTCCCTTATCCTCGGGAACACGCGAGCCCCCGCGACCAGCCGAACCCATGCCCGGCATCCGCGGGGGCCCGCGCTCTGCGGAGGCCTATTTCCCCATCATGCCGTAGAGTTTCTCCCGGTCCTTGCGGATCTCTGTCCGGGCATCCTCCAGGGCCTTCCAGAAATCATCGGCCCACTTGTCGCCCACCTTCTTCCGAATCAGTGGTTCCACCGCCGCCCGGGCCACCTGGCTCAGCTCCTCCCGCTCCTTCACGGTGAGTGTGTAGACCTCGATCCCCTGCTTCCGGAGTTGACCGATGGCCTCCGCCGCCAGCGTCTCCGACATCCCGCGGCTCACGGTCTCGGCCACCCGCCCGGCCATGACCATGATGTCCTGGTGTTCCTGGGACAGGGTCTTGAACCACTTGATGTTCACCATCAGCGAGCTCCAGTCCCAGGAGTGGTTGGTCACGATCACGTGCTTCAGGACCTCGTGGAACGGCTGGTACAGGAACACGGCGATCCCCAGGTCGGTTCCATCCACGACCCCCGTCTGGAGGGAGGTGTAGACCTCGGTCCAGGTGATCTTGGACGGCGCGGCGCCGAAGCTGGCCAGGGTCTTCTCCAGGGCCACGGCGTCGGGCGACCGGATCTTGAGGCCCTTGAAGTCCGCCAAAGAGCGGATCGGCTTCGCCCGGGTTCCGATGCTCCGGCCGCCCCCGTTGTCGGAAAAGTACAGGGGGAGCATCCCGAGCTTCTCCACGAACTCCTTCTTCAGCCTGTCGCCAAACCAGCCGTCGTAGAGCTTCCAGGCCCTGCCGCTTCCCATTCTTGCGCTGAGGCGCATCGGCGGCAGCCAGTCTATTTCCTCTGCTTAGGCCTTCTTATGATCAAATCCTGCTCGGGCTTCTCTGATTGTAGGTTGGCGATTACTTTTGCAGTCACGTCATCCACCTGCATATACTCGTGAATATCACTTGGGTATTTGTCATGGTAAATAGCTGTTTGCATGCCACCTGGAAACAGAGCGTAAATATGAATCGCACTGCCGACAACTTCATTTCTGATGGATTCCGTCAGCCCCCTGATTGCAAACTTCGAAGCGCAATACGCAGAGAGCTCTGGCTTGCCTTCAAGTCCGGCGGTGGAGTTCACATTGATGATAAGTCCGCTCCCCTGCTTTTTCATGAGTCTGAGAGCAACTTGGCAACCGTAAAAATAGCCAAAAAAGTTTGTGTCAAATAAGCGGTGCAATTTCGTCCGATCGACTTCTTCACCTGCACTCGGGGCTATGTGAATCCCAGCATTATTGATCCAGATATCAACCTTCCCATACTTCCGCAGGACATAGGTGCCAAGGGCTTCCAGCTCCTCGTAACGGGTAACATCGGCAACGCAATAATCTGCGGATAGTTCAGCGGCAGTTCGCTCAAGCTCGTCGCTATTATTACTCGAAATAACTACCTGCCCCCCTTCAGCAACAAAAGCCTTTGCCAGCGATTTGCCAAAGCCCCGGCTTCCTCCGGTAATCACAACTGTCTGATTTGTTAGATCCATAATGTATTATGACCCGAACAGATCGAATCTCACAAATGCATTCTTCAAATGAGTTATCACTTCGCAAAATGAAAAGGGTTGGGATTCATACCGGGCCTCCCGGCAGGAGCTGGATCCCCTCGGGCGGGAAGTGGAGCGTTACCCGCTGGCCGACTGGAAAGAGACCCCGCTGCACAGGGTTGTAGCTGGTGACCTGCAGGAGATCGTCACCCACCCGGACCTGGTATTCCGCCTTCTCCCCCAGGAACGTCCGGAACACAACGGCACCCGGAATCTCACCCACCGAATCGCCCCTCTCCTCGATCCTCTCCCCACGCAGAGGGTACCCGGGGAGAGGAGAAGGTGAGGGGGACGCCGGCCGCAGCTCGATGACCTCGGGGCGGATGACCAGGCGGATGGTCTGGCCGATCGCAACGCGGGCGGCTTCGTCGGAGACCCGAATCCGCTGACCGGCCACTTCCAACTCGATCCCGGACGGCCCCGCAGCCAGGACACGCGCCGTCAGCAGGTTCGTCCGGCCGATGAATTGAGCCACGAACTCCGACGACGGGCGACGGTACAAGTCCTCGGCCGTTCCCTCTTGCACGATGGCCCCCTGGTGCATGACCGCGATCCGGTCAGAGATGGCCATGGCCTCTTCCTGGTCGTGGGTCACGTAGACTGCGGTGATGTCGAGTCGCTTCTGCAGCTCGCGCAACTCGCCCCGCATGTGGACCCGCAGCTTGGCATCCAGGTTCGACAGGGGCTCATCGAACAGCAACACCCGCGGGCGGATAACGATGGCCCGGGCCAGTGCCACGCGTTGCTGCTCCCCGCCCGAGAGCTGGTTCGGGAACTGGCGCTCATACCCCTGGAGACCCACCAGAGCGAGGACGTCCCCCACGACCCGCGCGATGTCGCCTTCCGATTTTCTCTGGACCCGCAGGCCGTAGGCCACGTTCTCGAACACCGAGAGGTGGGGGAAGAGCGCATAGTTCTGGAAGACGAAGCCGATGTTGCGCTGGTTCGCCATGAGGCCGGTGACGTCCTGCTCGCCGATGAAGATTCGCCCCGAGTTCGGCTGCTCGAAGCCGGCGATCATCCGGAGGGTGGTGGTCTTGCCACAGCCGGACGGACCCAGGAGGGTCAGGAACTCAGCGGGCTGGACTGTCAGGCTGACGTCACGGACCGCATACACCTCGCCCTTGACCCGATGCGCGAACCGCTTGGAGACGCCTTCTATCCGAATGCCGACCGCGCTCACGTCACCCTCCCAGGATACTGGTCATTTCCACCGTTCCATGTGCGCGGAATCGCCGAAGCAGACCGCTGATCAGGGAAATGACCACGAAGACCATGACCACGACCACGACCGAGAAGGCCGAGGCCGAGCCAAGGTCCAATGTCGTCATGTCTTCCAGGATGCGCACCGTGATCAGTGTCCAGTTGATGGAGACCAGGAAGATGGTCGCGCTGATGGCGGTCATGGAGCGGATGAAGACCACGCCCAGGCCCGCAAAGAAGGCCGGGACGATCAGGGGCAGCGTGATCCGGCGGAAGGTCGTTCGGCTTCCTGCGCCCAGCCCCTCAGAGGCTTCCTCGATGCTCGGGTCAATCTGCTGCAGGAGCGCCACGGTCGCCCGGATCCCGGTGGGACTGTACCGGAAGACGTAGCAGGCCACAATGATGAGGGCAGTTCCCGTCAGGACGATGGGCGGATCGTTGAAAGCGAGCAGGTAGGCGATCCCCACGATGGTCCCGGGCAGGGAGTAGTTGATCATGGAGACAATCTCCATGGCCTGCCGCCCCGGGAAGGCCTTCTTGGCCACCAGGTAGCCCAAGAGGATGCCGTACAGCCCGCCCAGGGGCATCCCGGCCCCGGCAATCACCAGGGTGTCTCGGATCGCCCTGAGCCCCGCAGTGAAGGCGACCTGGTAGTGCTGCCAGGTCCAGGCATGGTTGGCCCCCAGGGCCACCACCACCGAGGTGTAGAAGAGCACGGCGTAGAAGTACAGGACCCCCGCCCCCACCAGCAGGCACACGCCAAGGAGCGGGAGGCGCGCCCAAGGCGCCACGCTCTTGATCGTTGTCTGGGCGCCTACCTTCCCGGTGACCGTGACGTAGTATTTCCGGCTTACCCAGTAGCGCTGAAGCAGGTACACCACCAGGGCCGGCACCAGGAGGACGAAGGACAGGACAGCCCCACCCCTGAGGTCGAAGAGGCCGGTGATCTGCAGAAACGCCTGGGTGGGTAGGACCGGGAAGTCGTTGCCGGCCAGGATCAGTGGGGTAGCGAAGTCCGCCAGCGACGCGGCAAAGAGAAGGAGAAACGCATTGGCCAAGCCCGGAATGGTCAGGGGCAAGGTTACCGTCCAAAAGACCCGCCACCGGGAGCTGCCCAGGCTGAAGGCCATGTCCTCCACGTTGGGGTCAATGGCGGCAAGGATCGGCTTGAGGGTGAGATAGGCGATGGGGAAATAGGTGAGGGTCTCGGCGAGGAGAGTGCTGTACAGTCCGTAGAAGGTGAAGCCCTTGATCCCCAGAATGTGGTAGGTAATCCATCCTCTCGGCCCAAAGGACAAGATCGTGGCGATGGCGATGGTGAAGGGGGGCGAGATCAGGGGCAGGAGCGAGGCGGCATCCAGGATCGCGATCCAGGCTCGCGACAGATTGGCCCGTACGGCGGTAAAGGCGTAGAGAAACGCGAGGGCCGTGCCGCACAGTCCCACCAGGGCCGCCAGAAGCAGGCTGTTCCAGAAGGCCTGGCGATGATTGGGATCCCGGAAGATGGCCTGAAGATTGGCCAGCGTGAACTGCCCGCCGTCAACGAAAGTCCACGCCGAGAGTTTTACCAGCGGGAACAGGATGAAGACGGCAAGCAGTGCCCACAAGACCACGACCGTGGCGAAGAGGGCAGGATCGCGCAGCGTCCGTCGCCAACCTTCGGTCCAGGAGGCAGCTATGCTGGTCACGGACAACTCGCCCCAAACGGCGGAAGGGACCGACACCCCCACCACTACCCCGGTCGGTCCCTCCCTCCCCCGAAAGGTCGTCTCACTCCTTTAGAAGCAAGACCTCGTTGATCCAACGCTCCACGATGCGCTTGCGATTGGCGCCGGCGTAATCGAGGTCGATTGGGAATATCTTCGCGTCCTTGAGGGCCTCAGTCAGTGCGGCCGAGGGCTTCACGTCGGGGTGGCTCGGGATGAAGTTGATCTTGTACTTGGCGAAGAGCGATTGCATGGCAGGCGAGGTGGCCCAGTCGATCAGCTTCTTTCCCGCCTCGGGGTTCTTGGCCCCTTTGATCAGGGCGATGCCCTCGCCCGCGGATCCGATCCCCTCTCTTGGGAAGCTCATGGTCACGTCGTATCCCTTCTCCTGGACGTCGATAACATCCACGATAAAGAAGGTACCCGCCGCGGCCTGACCCATAGCCACCGGGAGGATCCCGCCGACGCCGCTCTTGGTGTAGAGCTGGACGTTCCGCCGCTTCTTCTTCATGTAGTCGAAGGCCTTCTCCTCGTCCCGGCCGAAGACCTCCAGGATGGAGAAGATGCGAGTGACGGCCGTGCCGGAGGTGCGGGCGTCGGCCATCTGGAGCATGTTCTTGTAGGCCGGATTCAGCAGGTCATTCCAGGAGGTGGGCGGCTTGAGGTTATGTTCTTTCAGGAACTTGGGGTTGCTCATGAAGACCAGGGGGTTGTCGGCGATGGCGACCCACAGGCCGTCGGGGTGCTTGAAGCGGGCCGGCAGGACGGCAAAGGACAAGGGCTTGTAGGGCTCGAAGATCCCCTCCTTGATCCCGGCCGCATGGGTCTCCGTCGGGCCCCCGAAGAGCACGTCTACTCGGGGATTGCTCTTCTCGGCGACCAATCGGGCCAGGGCTTCCCCGGAGGAGAAGCGTACGAAATTCAGCTTGATACCCGTGGCCTTCTCGAACTCCGGGAACAATTGCCGATTCCAGTTATCTGTCCAGATGGAGTACACGTTGACGGTGTCGGCTGCCCCGGCAGGAACCACGGGGAGGATGAGGAGGGCAGCGAGTGGCAGTGCCACGAGTCTCCACCAGCGATACATGACCAACCTCCTTTCGGGACCCAGGACTGTGGAGAAACTCTCCATCCGATCCTGGCGGTCCCCACCACCTACGTCACGCATGTCGGCGCTTTGGTTCTCTCCCAGCCGACTCCTCGGTACCTTCGATACCTTCTTCCTTCACTCCATGTGTCGGCAAGGAGCTAACCTTCGCGTCAGCCAGGCCTCGGATCACTTCCACTTCAAAGCGGGTTCGATCGCCTCTGTGCTTTGCCTCGTAGTACTCTACAGGACGACCATCGGACAAATAGGTTATGCTCTTGATCAAGACCAGGGGTGCTCCCCCTGCAACCCCCAGGAGACTCGCATCCTTCTCGGAGGCAGCGATAGCCTCGATGAGACGCCTGCCTCGAGCGATCTGAACTCCGTACCTCGTCTCAAGCAGGGCGTAGAGTGATTGCTTCTCCAGGTCTTCACTCGCCAGGTTCGGGCAGATCGCTTCGGGGATATGTGTCACGCTAAGCAAGACAGGCTCCCTACTGATCATGCGTAGCCGTTCGATGCGGATGAGGGGGACCCCGGGCATGACCTCGAGGATCTCTGCGAGCCACGGTGGGGCTTCAATGACGGTCTTGTTCAGCACCCGCGTTTGCGGCTCCAAGCCCTGAGCCTTCATATCCTCATAGAAGCCTGTCAAGTGACCGACAATCCTTTCTCGGATCTTCGGCTCAGCGACGAAGGTCCCTCGACCCCTCTCCCTCCGAACGAGCCCCTCGAGTTCAAGCTCTGCGAGCGCTTGTCGAACGGTGATCCGCGACACCCCAAAGACCTCACAGATATCCGCCTCGGATGGGAGTGCCGTGCCGGGGGGCCAAGTGCTGTTAAGGATCCTGTCCCTTAGGCTGTCCTTGACCTGATGGTAGTAGGGGACGGGGCTGTCTCGGTCAATGCGACGGCACGCGCGAATCGAGGCTTCAGTCGTCACACTCCTCAAGGTCGTTCACTCCCTCGAGCAATTAGTTTTCCGCCGCTTGCATAATGCTGTTATAAGTTTATAATAACATAATTTACTAACATCTAACTCTGTGTGTCAAAGGAAAAATCCTGGTTACCTGTCGCACTGAAAGGTCCAGGCGAAGGAGGGAACCGATCGAGCTTCCTTGGGACGAGCACTCGCCCTTCGGTCCGTAGCCATAGTCCAGAAGTGCCAACGCCCGGCGGGATGGCCGCCGGGCGTTGTAATGCAGACGAAAAGGCGGAGAAAGGGCCTGGCTACCTTCCAGCCTCCAGGGCGGATTGCATGAGACGGAAGAGCTCGGTGTTATGACGGAACCCAACCAGTTCCTCCGACCCAGGGCCTGACCCGAAGGCGAAGAGGGGCGAGGCGGTGTGGGTCTGGCTGGCCCAGCCCACCCGAAGATAGGGCCGCAGCACGAAGGCCAGGGAGTGCAGGGTCGCATAGCTGTAGTTCTTGGGATCCAGCTTCCGGATGGTGTCGTCCGCCACCACCTTGGCCTCGTCCTCCGTGATCTCGATGGCCAGATTGCGCTTCACCGCCTCCCGGATCTTCTCGGGAGCCGGGTCCTTGCCCAACTCGCTCAGAATGAGCTCGAAGGATGCCGTGGCCTTCTGGATCGCCGCGAGGTCAATGCCGGTGTACTCCTTGCTGTCCTTGCTGTGCCCGATGATGGCCATGCCGCCGGTCTCGTGGTCGGCCGTCACGATGAGGAGAGTATCCGGGTGCTTCCGCTGGAAGTCCAGGGCCACCCCCACGGCGTCGTCAAAGGCTATAGTGTCCCGAATCGTTGCGGAGGCGTCGTTCCGATGCGCCGCGTGGTCAATCCGGCCGCCCTCGATCATCGCGAAGAAACCCTTCGGATTCCGCGCCAAGACCTCCAACGTCTTGGCAGTCATGTCGGCCAGGCTCGGCTCTGCTGTCTTTCCCCGGTCGATCTCGTAGGCCATGTTTCCCATGTTGAACAAGCCGAGGATCTTTCCGCTCGTGGTCTGTTGGAGTTCACTGGCTGTACCAGCGACGACGTAGCCGGCGCGGCGCGCCTCTTCCAGAAGATCTCGGCCGTCCTTCCGCTTCCCACCTGCCGCTTCGGGTAGGAAAAACTGCTTTCGCCCACCAAGCAAGATGTCCACCCCAAGTTGGAGCTCTTGCGCAGCTACCGACGCCTCATCGCTTCGGTGCGGGACATGCGCAGCAAAGGCCCCCGGCGTGGCATCGGTGATCCCGGACGTGGTCACCAGGCCGGTGGCCATGCCCTTGTCCTTCGCCAGTTCCAGGACCGTCTTGCAGGGTGTTTTTCCATCAGGCCCCATCCCCACCGCCCGCGCCGGCACCCGCACGCCGCAGGCGATCTGAGTCGCCGCTGCGGCCGATTCCGTGACGATGGCATCCGCGGTGTCGTTGACCACGTAGGCAGTCCGACCGCTCTTCATCACCTCCACCATGCGCAGCTCTTTTCCGAGAACCCGGTTGCTGTACAGCCACGCGGCACCGAAGTGGCTCGGTCCCATGCCGTCCCCGATCATCAGGATGATGTTCTTGGCCTGGGCCGCGAGGCTGCCGACCGGCAGGAGCAGGAGACCGAGAACGAGGAGAAGGGAGAGATTCCTGAAACGGGATCGCGTGTTCATGACGACCTCCCCGGGACGGATGTCCCGTCACCAACCTCCACCCGTAACAGGATGGCATGCCCGGACACGCAATATTTTGCACAGCTTAGCGAGGCGGTCAAGCCGGTGCTGACCCAGGTATGGAAGAAAGGACCATCCAACCCGTGCAGAAAATCCTTGCACAACCCTTCCTGTATGTTATAAAAGCCGCAAAATTCAAAGCAGTCCTGTTTCTCGGTATGGAGTTCGAATCCACAGCAGATTGCGGTTCTGAATCCGTCTCCCCTTGCGAGGTACGAAGCTGCAGCAGCAGACACCTGACATCGGAAGTAGCGAAGATAGCGCTCGGCCAGCTCGCTCCCGCGCCTGGTTCCTGCTCGGAGCGGGGGGCCTGGCCGTCTTCCTCCTGGGGCTCGGCCTGACGCTCTTCTGGGGTGGTCCGACCCAGTCTCCCACGACTCCTGCCTCCCCGCCACCAATCACACGCACGCTGCAAAAAGGCCGGACGTTCGTGGACGCCCTGCAGGCCCATGGGATCCGCCGGGACGTCGCCGCGCGGATCGTCCAGGCGCTTCGATCGCACCTGGACTTCCGCCGTCTCAGGCCGGGGGAATCACTGGAATTTCATCACGACCCGGCCGGCACGGTCACAAAGGTGGTGTATCGTCAAAGTCCCGTGGACATCGTTGAGGCAGAGCGTCAGGGGGAAGCGTGGACGGCGTCCCGGCGCGATGTCCCGGTGGACCGCAGGGTGGCGCTGGTGGCAGGAACCCTGGAGGGAAACCTCTTTGACAGCATGGAGGCCCTGGGGGAGCAGGCCCAGCTCGTCCTGGACTTCGCCGAGATCTTTGCCTGGGACTTCGATTTCGCCTCCGACTCGCAGCCCGGGGATCGCTTCCGGATGCTGGTGGAGAAGGTCTTCACGGGAGAGCAATTTGTGAGGTATGGCCGGGTCCTCGTGGCGGAGTACGAGAGCGAGGGGAAGACCCACACCGGGATCTACTTCCGGGACAAGGACGGGGGCGGCTACTACACGCCGGCGGGCGAGTCATTGCGGCGGTCCTTCCTGAAATCCCCGCTGGAGTTTACGCGGGTCACCTCGCGGTACAGCTACGGACGGCGCCACCCCATCCTGGGAGGGGTCCGGCCCCACCTCGCCGTGGACTACGCCGCCCCCCACGGGACCCCGGTCTGGGCCGTGGCGGACGGGACCGTGGAATTCGTGGGCTGGGAAGGCGGGAACGGAAACACCGTGATCCTGCGCCACCGGGCGAACTTCAAGACGATGTACAACCACCTGTCGGGATTCGGCAAGGGCATCCGGGCCGGCGCCGCGGTGAAACAGCGACAGGTAATCGCGTACGTGGGCTCGACGGGGCTGTCTACCGGCCCCCACCTGGACTACCGGGTCATCAAGGATGGACGCTTCGTCAACCCCCTGAAGGAAACCTTCCTGCCTGGTAAGCCGGTCTCCTCGGCCTCCCGCCCGGCCTTCACCGAGACGCGCGATTCGCTGCTGGGCCAGCTCCGCTCCGCCCTGGCCGCGCACTCGCCAATTGACCGAACATCCTGACGCGGAAGCAGATTCGGGATAGGCCGCTGTTTTCTTTCTTGCAAGAATGTGGGGCTGGACCCCAGCGCCGCAACGCCAGGGCTAGCCCCGATCCGAAATTCCGCTGAGGCCGAATGTCTTGTGGCCTCCGGCCCAGGCTCCGCCTCCGAGGGGCTTCTGCCCCGGAGGGAGGGCTCTCCGGCCCGGAGGGGGACGCCGAGAAGGCGGCGGAGAAGCCATAGTCAGCGGGGGCCTCAGGACAGCTATAGGGGGCTGCGGATATTTCTCTCCACGGGAGCTCGCGTAGAGGGGAGATGTCGATTCACCTCTGGCCCCTTTTTCGGATCGGGGCTAGGTGGCTAGGGCGATTCGCTCCAGCCCTTCCACGTTGGTCAGCGTGAGGGTCCGACCGGCCCCGATGATCAGGCGGTGGGAACGGAAGTCGGCGAGGACGTAGTTGACGTGTTGCCGTGAGGCACCCACGAGTTCCGCCAGGTTCTGCTGGGTCAGGGAAATGGTGAACCGCACGCCATGATCGACTCGCTTTCCGAAGGCCCGGGCGATTTGGAGGAGGGTGTGGGCGACGCGAGCCGGCAGGCTCTTGAAGGCCAGCGCCTCGATTCGATTCTCTAACGTCACGGCCTCCCCTTCCAGCGACTTGATCACCGTGAATGCCAGGCGGGGACGGGCGCGGAGCAACCGGCAAAACTCCTCGGGTGCAAAACAGCATACCTCGGAGGCAATCCGGGCCCGGGCCGTGTCGGGCTCGGTAAAGCGGCCCATCAAGGCCAGGACCCCGAAGACCTCGCCCGGCCGGATGAGCGAAATCACCAGCTCGCGGCCCCCCTCGTGGGGCCGCGCGAGTTCCACCAAGCCGGAGAGGACCAGACAGACCTTTGAGGTGAGATCCCCGGCAAAGTGGATGACCTGGCCGGGCCTGAAATGTCTGATCTGCCCTCGGGCCCGCAGCTCCGCCAGCTCCTTTTGGCTCAACTCCCGGGACAGGTCGAAGGTGTTCAGGTACCAGTGCCCCAGGACCCGCCGCTCCATCTTCCCCGGCACCGCATCGTCCCCCTGAGTTTCGCCGCCAGTTCCTCTATCTTGAATATAGGGACGTCCCGCTGCGCCGGTCAAGCGGCTCTCTGGTCCCCCGAGCGAGCCAAGCCGGGGAACCGGACTAAGAGGGTCCCACCAGGAGTTGTCACCTAGGGGATTGCGCCCCGCGTCCTGCCGGTGGTAAGAGCCGCTGGCCAATCCTCGTGGTCGCCCTTGACAAAGATGTGCGGCCGCGGGGAGAATTCAACCGTCAGCTCCATCGCGTCTTCCCAGGGCTAGCCGGGCTTCGCTGGGCCGATCCCGAAGCCCACGTGCTCACCGGGTCAGTATCCGGATCGTCGCACTCCCACCTCCAACGATCCGGGTCGCTTCCTGACGAGGCACCTCGGCCTTACGGACATGCGGCTGAGCATCCGGGCTCAAATTATCGTCGCATGCCTTGCCGTCATCCTTCCCCTGGCGGCCGTCGAGGGCTACTACGTCTTGGATCGTTACACTTCGGCCCGGCGGCACTCCACCGCACATGCCCTCCAGAACGCCCAGGCCATCGCATCGGCGGCGGCAGCCTTCATGGCGACCCTGCAGGACCGTGCCCTGGTCCTCGCGCAAGAAGCCAGACTCGCCGCCGGGGACCCGCGCCGCATCCAGCCAATCCTGGAGCGCATGGCGCGCGCAACCAAGACCCAAGCCTACGTGGCCTTCATCCTTCCCGGGGGCCGGGTCGCAGCCGCATTTCCACGAGAGATCGTCGCCAGGGGCCTGAACGTCGCCGACCGGCCATTCTTCCAGGCGCTCCGGGCTGGGGGCGAGTGGCAGCCCGTCAACCTCACCCAAAGCCCGGTGCGTGGAATCCCGGTGTGGGGAGTCGCGACTGCGGTCCGAGAGGGCAACAGGTTCCTGGGGGCCGTGACCATCAGCGTGCCGGCCGGGGACTTCGATCGGCTCATCCGCATGAAGCTGCCGGCGGGCTCCTGGTCCATCGTGGATGGGCGGGGGCGGCTGGTGTACGTAAACGGCGTGGCGGAGATTCCGTGGGAGGCGCGGGACCGATCTCGGGTGGACTTGATCCGGCGCGCGCTCTCGGGCGAGGAGGCCACCAGCGAAGAGTTCGCCGGACCGGATGGCCAGCCGCGCATCGGAGCCAGCGTGCCCATCCGGCCCTTTGGCTGGGTTGTCGAGGTCAGTGAGCCAGTCAGTCAGGTCCTGGCCCAAGCACGAACCGAGGCATGGATCCATGGGAGCAAGTACGGACCGGCCCTGGCCATCGCCCTCCTGATCGCGCTGTTTATCGGGAACCGGCTCGGACTGCCGCTGGGACGCTTGACGGCCGCGGCCGGCCGGATCGCCCAGGGGGAGTACGGACTGACCGCAGATCCGAGCGGTCCCCCCGAACTCGTTCGGCTCGTGACCGCGTTTAATACCATGTCCACTAGTGTTGCCAGGCGGCACAAGTGGGATGAGGCCTTGAAGGCCATCGGTCAGGTCGCGGCATCCCGCATGCCTCTGGACGAGATCCTGGCGGCCGGCCTGGAAGCGATGATGGGGGTTTCGGGCGCAAGCCTGGGTTTGATCCGACTCGCGGATGCCAAGACCAGGGACCTGGTGATCGCGGCCTACCGGGATCTCCCGCCGTCATACCTCGAGGTCGCACGGGCGATCCCGTGGGGGGCAAAGCTGGCCGGAAGCGTCGCGGCGACCGGGGAACCCTGGCTGGTCGGTCACCTCCGGGAACAACCCGAGGTTTCTCATCTCAGCCTCCTGGCGGATCGCGTCCAGTCCCTGGCCTGCCTTCCCTTGAAGACCCACGATCGGGTCGTAGGGACCATCACGCTGGGCCATAGCCAGCCCGAGTTCTTCGGCTCGTCCGATCTGCCGGTCCTCCTCCAGGCCGCGTCCCTTTTGGCGGGGGCCGTCGTTGCCGAACAGCTCCACGCGGCGACGAGCAAGGAAGCGGAGGAAAAATCCCTGCTCTTCCGAGAGCTAGACCATCGCGTCCGAAACAACCTGGCCGCGCTGATCAGCCTCCTCCACCTCGCCGCGGAGGGAACGGAAGGGGCCGCGGCCGAGAGTCTGCAGGAGATGGCCGAACGGGTCGCTCGTCTGGCCGATGTCCACAACCTGCTGACCGGCCGCGGGATGCAGCCGGTCGAGGTCCGGGAACTGGCCGAGGTGGTGGCGAAGAATGTCCTGGCGGCCCTCCCGGGCGGTGCCCGGATTCACTGGAAGATCCTCGGGGTCCCGATCCGGATCCCGCCATCCCAGGTGACCCCCGTCGCCCTCGTCCTCAACGAGCTGTTGACCAACTGCGCCAAGCACGCGTTCCCGGGGCGCCCCACCGGCAGCGTGACCATCCTGGTGACCCGGGATGCGGATGAGGCCGTGCTGGAGGTGCGCGATGACGGTGTGGGTCTGGATCTGGCCCGAGTCCCGGCGGGGCTCGGGCTGACGATCGTGCGAACACTGGCCACGCAAAACCTGAAGGGCTCGGTCGCGTTCGCCATGGCGGGCGAGGGGGGAACCGTGGTCCGCATCCGCTTTCCCCAACCCGTGGACACACCAGCCGGAGGCGCCCCCTGAAGATCCTGGTCGCAGAGGACGACGGCCTCGAAGCGCAGGAGCTGGAGCGATACCTCTCCGCCCTCGGCCATCAGGTGGCGGGTACGGCGGGAACGGGCCGGCGGGCGGTGGAGATGACCCGATCCCTGGAGCCGGACCTCGTGCTGATGGACATCGCCATGCCGGGCCTGGATGGGATCAGCGCGGCGCGGGAGATCCTGGCGGTCCGGGCCGTGCCCATCATCATGGTGACGGGACACGCAGACCCGGACCTGGTGGAACGGGCGGCGTCCGCAGGGGTCTTCACCTACCTGGTGAAGCCCGTCGGCCAGCGCGACCTGGACGCGGCCATCCGGACGGCTCGGGCCCGCTTCACGGAACTCCAGACCCTGCGGCAGCAGATCCGAGACCTCACGGAGGCTTTAGAGGTTCGAAAGCTGGTGGAGCAGGCGAAAGGCATCCTCATGAAGCGCCTGCAGGTGTCGGAGGCGGAGGCCTTTCGCCGCCTGCAGCGGCGCGCCGCGGCCCAGCGGAGGTCCCTCCGCGAAGTGGCAGAGGCCGTCCGGGAGGCGGATCGGTTCTACCGGGAACTGGAGACCGACGAGCCATGACCCCAAACAGTGAACTTGAACCGCCGGTACCAACGGCATCGCCGTTGGGGCACCCAGCGCCAGCGCCGGGTACACGGGCCGCCAGGAAGTTCCCCAAATCCTTCTGGCTCGGGTTCGGGCTTTGGATTGTTGGGTGGCGGTGCGCCATTGTTCCCCTGGCGATCCCGGCGGTGAAATCTTGGAGGAGATGAGGCCGAGGGTACAGAGCTTCACACACATGTCGCAAGTACTGCTTGACAAGCTGAACTGATCAGGGGGATACTCACAGGTAAAAGTACAAGCATGCGAGGCTAAGACAGAAGGACAGGCCCTCAGGGGCCGCATGAGGCTGCCCCTGGGCGGGCGATGGACGCCCTGGTTTTCTGCCGTGGAGGCGGGACCGGGGCGTTTGTGTTTTTGGGTGGCTTCAACTCACGCAGGAGGACCTGGCGTAGGAAGAGGCCGGGGGGGAGATGCCATGGGCAGCCTCTGGGGATTTCGCTGCGACACCTGCCGGGCAGAATTCCTGATGAAGCCGGGGCCCGGCCTGCTTTCCGGCCGAACGGGGTGGAGCCCGCCGGTCCTCTGCTGCAACCAGCCGCTGCGGCGCCTGGAGCTGGACCAAGTCCTGCCCAGCATGCCGATCCGGCGGCGCATTGCCCGCTGCGTCCGGTGTGGATACGAGGTCAGCCTCATCGTCCATCCGGCCGGGAGCTTGGTCTGCACGGTGTGTCAGACGGACTTCCTGATTGTCGGCGGGAATCCTATTGCCGTGAGCGGAGGACCGCGGCATTCCTCCGACCGGTGACAAGGCCCGATTGCAATTTTCCGGATCTGGAGGGGAGAGGAGGCAGTGAATGCGCAGGCGAGAACCATCTCGAGAAGCCAAGACGCGGGAAAGGCCTGCCGGTCGGAGAGGACGAGCTGGCCGTCGAGTCGCCTCCAACCCGGAAGGAACCTCCCTGCCGTCCATGGTGTTCCACAAGGAAATCGCCGCCCGGGCGTATGAACTCTTCCTGGCACGGGGTGGCCAGCACGGGGACGACTGGGCGGACTGGTTCCGGGCCGAGGCCGAAGTGCTGGGAAAGGTGAGAGGAGGAGGCGGGCCGGCTGGGAGGTAGCCAGGGGATCGGGCGGTTTGGCTTCCCTGCGGAGGGTGGAGGTGCGCGATGGCCACGATTCTGATCGTGGAGGATGATGGGCTGGTCGCTCGGGACATGGCGCGATCCCTGCGGGGGGCCGGTCACACGCCGATCCTTGCCTCGAATGGACGATCGGCCCTCGTGGAGGTGGCGGACCGCCCGGATCTCGTCTTGCTCGACCTGGGGTTGCCCGACGTGCCGGGGGAGGACCTGCTCCGGCATCTGAAGGACCGGCCCGAAACCGCAGGCATCCCGGTGCTCGTCGTCACTGGCAAGACAGATGCCGCCGCTCAGCTCAAGGCGGCGGCCAAGGAGATCGTGGCTGACATCCTCCTCAAGCCGGTTTCTGGGGCCCAACTGTGTCAGGCCGTGGACACCGCCTTGGCCGGCCAGCCAGACCTGGGCCCCGACGCTCTCCAGCCGACCCGGGAACGGCAGCGGGATCTCATCCACCGCCTCATCGTCGAAGGTCCCGATCCACTGGTCTTCCACATCTGCCGTCGCCTATCTTTGGACCGCATGGGGGGCAGAGGCTCGATGACGGGAGAGGCGCTGACGTGGGCGGACATCGCCGAGTGGGGCAAGCGCGAAGGTCTGTTGGATGCGGAGCAGGCACGCCTCCTCCGCCGCATGCCACAGACCGGACGACAAAGGGCCCGGACAGGCTCGGCGTGAGCACCTGCTCACCAAGGCAGCTGGAGCCGACACATCTCGCGGATGACCGCACCTGTCCTGATCATTCTCGTTCGCGATTCATCGAGGAGGGAGGCATGCGACCGGAGTCATCACGTCCCACGTTGAACCACGGGAAGGAGACTGCTCCGTTCTCCCGAGAGATGTCGGTGAGTACGGCGGATACCACCCAGCAGGCGATCGCCAGGCAGTTGGGTCAGGCGATGCAGGCGGCGCGCATGCCGCCCCCCGGCGACCAGGGGTCAGATCCGCGGCCAGCTGAACTGATGGATGCCGCCCAGCAGGAGATGCTGCTATCTCAGGACGCGATGGTGGCGACGCGGGCCCACGCCCGGGCCCACGCCGCCATGGAGGCGGCCAGGCGGATCGCCGACGGGACCTACGGCATCTGCCAGGCCTGCGGGGAACGGATCCCTCCCCGGCGACTCCTGGCCGTTCCGCTCACACGGTTCTGCCTCCCCTGCCAAGACCTCCGAGAGCAGAGGCGGCGGAATCGATACCGGCTTGATGTGAATGAGGGGGACCGCTGGCTCCAATCAAGTTGACGGCCGCTCAAGACAGCCATGGGGTACATTCAGCTTGGATTATTGGTCTTCCTCCTCCTGGTGATCCCGCTCCTGGCGTACCGGTTCGGAAAAAACTCGCGCAAAGGAATCGAGAACGACGAGCACCAGCGGCGACGCTCGCGCGGTGCCTGAGCGGCCCGGTGAAAGAGATGAGGCCTACCTAACGTTTCGCCAGCAGAGTGACCAGCGACGTCGAGACCGGAACCACGCTGATGCGCCGACGAATCTCGCCGGGGCGGGACACGCCGCCCTCCCACACGATCCCGGTGACGAGATTGAGCGGGGACTGATCGAAATAGCGGTTCTGGATCAGCAGGTTCGGGTGCCGCAGGGCGGTGATCTCCGCCGGGGACTCGGGCCGGACCCTCCAGAATCGAGCCAGGCGATCCGGAAGCCACTTGCTGGTATCCGCCAGCACGTATGCGGGAACCCCGATGCGACGGGCAGCCTGGAGCAGCGGCTCCGTCCCGATCTTGTTTACGATCCCCATTGAGAAAACCGCATCGGCGCCCACGAGGACCAGATCGGCTACCCCGAGCCAGTCAAAGAGCCCCGCGTCCAAGACGAGGTACACCGGAACCCCACGTTCGGCAAGAAATTTCGCCAGGGCCACCCCCTCGTTCGTGGGCCGCGACTCCGAGCACACGACCACAAACTCGCTTCCGTACGCCATCGATCGCCACAGCGCCAACCTCACGGCGGTGCTGTTCGAGTAGGTAAGGATGATCGAGCCTGCCCGCACCAGACCGGCCGCGCGACGTACCGTTGCCTCCAGCGCGCGGTCGATCCCGTCCGCATAGCGGACGAGTGCGTCATGCAGCGGCTGCCAGGACGGGCCTTCCCTTTCCTCCACCGCAAGCCACAGGGCATTGGCCAGCGTGAGAAACGGCGCCATGGAAGGCTGGCTGGCCGTGAGGCGCAGGGTGAACCTCTCCAACGCCCTGGTGAGAGACCCCGGAGGGAGATGCTCGACGGCCGTCAGAAATAGGCGAGCCGCCTCGATCCCGTCTGCCAGCAGGGCGCTGGCCCCCGAACGCCGGTCGCGCCGGATCCTCGCCAGCAATGGCCCCGAGCCGCTCGGCATCACGCCCTCAATTCCCCATCCCCAATTCACCAATCCACCGATTCATCGGTCCACCGATCCACGAACTCACCCTCCGAAGAAATCCTGCCGCGCACTTCGGGGTGCCATGGTATGCTGGAATTAGGGAGCGGGAGACCTCCGGGAGACACACGATGGATCAAGCCGTCATCATTGGCATCGGACGCGAAATCCTCCGGGGTCGGATCCAGGATGCCAACTCGTGGACGCTGGCCCGGCGGCTCACCGGCCTCGGCGTCCGCATCCTGCGGATCGTCGCCTGCGATGACGATCTCTCTGCCATTATCCGGGAGGTCCATCGCGCCCAGGAGGACGGGGCCAGGCTGATTCTGACGACCGGGGGCCTGGGACCCACCGATGACGATCTGACGCTCGCGGCGCTGGCCGAGGCGACCGGCCGCCCCCTGGTCCTGGACGAGGAGGCTCGACGCCTCGTCGCCTCTCGGTACGTGGCACTTCACCAGGCGGGCGCCGTCGATGATCCGGCCATGACGCCCACGCGGGAGAAGATGGCCCACATCCCTCAAGGCGCCAGGGTCCTCCCCAATCCCGTGGGCGCCGCCCCTGCCGTGTGGCTGGAGGTGGGCCGGACCACCCTCGTGGCCCTCCCCGGCGTCCCGGCGGAAATGGCAGCGATCCTCGAGGCCTCCGTCCTGCCGGCACTGGCTGCCCAGACCCCCGGCACGATCTACCTGGAACGGATTATCAGGACGCAGGCGCGGGACGAGTCCCAGGTGGCCCCGGTCCTGCGCCGGGTCGCCCAGGAATTGCCCGAGGTCTTCCTGAAGAGCCACCCGACCGGCTTCGGATCGGACGTTCGGATGGAGGTCTTTGCCAGCACCTGGGCGGGGAGGCGAACCGTCGCCGAGGAGCGCCTGGCCCGGGCACTTGCCTTGGTCCGTGAGGCCTTGGGAGAGGCCCCGCCAGACATCTGACCGCCAAGGCGCTAAGATTTCATGGCAACTGGGCAACCAGGCAATCGGGCAACTGGGAACTCCAGATTGTCCCGCCACGGCGGGACTGCCGGGTTGCCCGATTGCCAAGAACCCTCGTCCTGCCCTGGGCGGGATTGGCAGCTCGGTCGTCAATTCTCCAGGGAGGCGACCTGTCGCAGATCGTCCAGCAGCCGGTTGAGGGTGACTGGCCCGTGCTTCCCGACGAACTGCACTGCCTGCTGCGTGAGGAGGTTCCGTTCCTCGACCGAGATAAACTTCCCCGAAAAGGCAATCACGGGAACATTCGCCATCCCGGCGGTGTGTCGCAGCCGGTTGACGACCTCGAAGCCGCTCAGACCCGGCAGGTGCAGGTCCAAGAGGATGATGTCTGGCCGCTCCGCAGCCGCCCGGCGCAACGCCTCCTCGCCATTCTCGGCCCGTAAGACCTCATGGCCCTCCCGGGTGAGGAGCGCCTCCAGCGCCTCCAGCACCACCGGCTCGTCGTCCACCGCCAGGATGCGGAGCGGGCGGCGCATCGCCCCCAGCGCCCGGCAGCGCTGGAGGGCAGCCAGCAATCGCTGGGGATCTACCGGCTTCGCCAGCCAGTCCACCGCCCCCAAAGAGAGGCCCAGTTCTCCCCGTTCCTGGGCGCTCACGACGACGACCGGGATGCTCTGCGTGGCCGGTTCCCGCTTCAACCGGTAGAGGACCTCCCATCCATCCATGTCCGGCAGTCCAAGATCCAGGGTGATGGCGTGGGGCTGCAGGCGCCGGGCCGCGCCCAGACCGGCATGGCCGGTGGCCACGAGGACCACGCGGTATCCCCCGCTCGTGAGATGGGCGCGGATCAGCTCGGCCGCCCGCAGGTCATCCTCGATGACCAGGACCACCGGCCGGGAGGCGTCGGCAGCCTCCGGCTCGGCCTCAACGGGGGTGGCCCCGGGCATCCGGACCATGAATGTGGTGCCCCGGCCGGGCGCGCTCTCCAGCTGGATGCTGCCGCCGTGCAGCTCCACCAGCCGCTTGGTGATGGCCAGGCCTAGGCCGGTTCCTTTCTGTCTCCCCTCGGATCCGCCGACCTGCTCGTAGACCTCGAAGATCCGCTGGTGGTCTTCGGGTGGAATCCCTACCCCGGTGTCGCGCACAGTCAGTTCCAGCTCTAACCCGATCTGGCGCGCGATGACCGTGACGATGCCGCCTTCCGGGGTGAACTTCACGGCGTTGGACACCAGGTTGTGCAGGATCTGCTGCAGGCGGATCCGGTCCGCCATGAGGTCCCCCAGGGGAGAGCCGATCTCCACCGCCAAGGTGATGCGTTTCGCCAGGGCCTGCGATCGGAAGAGGGCCAGGGTCTCCTCCAGGATGGTGGGCACGTGGCACAGCTCCGGATGGATCTCCAGCTTGCCGGCCTCCACCCGGGTGATGTCCAGGATGTCGTTGATCAGCACCAGCAGGTGCCGTCCGGCGTTGGCCACGTGCCCCAGATACCGTTGCTGCTTGTCGGTAAGACTGCCCACCTGCTGGGTGAGCAGCAGATCGGCAAAGCCGATGACGGCGTTCAGCGGCGTTCGGAGGTCATGGGACATCCGGCCCAGGAATTCCGATTTCACCTGGGACGCCCGCGCCAGCTCCAGGTTGGTGGCTTTGAGGGTGGCGGTCCGCTCCGCCACCTTGGCTTCCAGGTTGGTGTAGAGATCCTGGAGGGTGGCGGCCATTCGGTTGAACGCCGCGGACAGATCCCCCAGCTCGTCCCGCCGATCCTCGGGCAGGCGTGTGGCGAATTCCCCCTCGCGCAGGCGGAACGCCGCCTGCTGGAGATCCAGGATCGGCCGGGACAGGGTGCGCGCCGCCAGCGTGCCCGCCACGGCCGCCAGGGCCAGGACCACGAGGAGCGCCGGCAGCATCCCCGGGAGGACATCCATCACCGCCGAACCCCAGGACGGGTAGGAATGGGTGTAGACGAGGCCCCAGCCGATATCCGGCAGGGGCGCGAAGATCCCGAGCTGCGCTTCTCCCGCCTCGTTCTCCCACGTGATGGAACCGCGCCGTCCAGTCAAGACGGCGCGGGCCCCCGCGTCCGCCTCGGCCACCTGTGCGGCCCGCTTGCTCGGATCGGTATGGGCCAGGATCACGCCGGACGGAGAGACGAGGTACACCTCACCCTGCTCCGTCCCCCGGCCCGGCCCCCCGGACCGGCTGACTCGCGCGGGTGCCAAGAGCTGGCTCAGGCGCTCGAGCGTGAAGGTTCCCGTGATCACGCCGACGAGTGCCCGTTCCGGGTTCCAGATCGGCGCCGCGATGGCCAGGGTGGGGACCCGAGTCGCCCTCCCGACAAGAGGAACCGGAGAGATGTAGGGCGTGCGGGTTCGGATGACTCCCTGGAAGTAATCCCGCTCCCGGAGATCAAGCCCGACCACGCCCGGATCGAGACTGTGAGCCAGCACGATGCCCATTGTGTCCAGGACGAGGACCGAGGCGAAGTCCGGGGTATGTTGCCGGATGGCGCGCACCTCTGCCGTCAGCCTGCTCCGGTCCCGGGTCTGGATCGCCCGGCCGATCCCTTCGTCCTCCCCCGCCGCCTGGAGGACATCCAGACCGTTTTTGAGGGTGGCCGCCACCGCTTCCGCAGACAGCGCGAGCAAGCGCTCCCCGCTCTCCAGCCGGGCCGCCTGCGATATCTGCAGGCTTTGCCGAACCCCCAGGAGTCCCGCCACCGCGGTGGGGATCAGCCCGACCAGAAGAAAGGCGAGGGTCAGGCGGCTGCGCAGGCCGCCCCCACCTGCTGCTCGCTTATCCGCCATGCGCCATCACTCGCCGCGTGCACCGCGGGTCATTCTTGGCGCCTCACGGTGCCAGCGCTCCCGCGGTCAGCAGACCCAGCGCCTTGGTGAGGGCCTCGACGAAGAAGTAGTCGCCCCACATCACCGACTCGTCCACGCCCAGGCCCTTGGGGATGTGGTACACCCCGCGCTTGAGAATCCCCTCCCACCCGGGCGTGGCGTGGGCCAGGTAGTCCTCTCCCGTCAGGGTCTCCAGAATTCGAAAGGCCGTACCCCGGTAGAGATGGGCCTTGGCCCGCGAGGCGGTGAACTCGGCCAAATCCAGGAGGCCGGAGGCGGCGATGGCTGCGGCGCTGCTGTCGGGCTGCTTCCGCCGATCCGCCGGCGCATCGTAGTCCCAGGGCGGCACGCCGGTGTGCGGGGTGTGCTCGATGTAGTAATCGGCGTTGAGCTCGGCCGTCTCCAGGAACCGGCGGTCCCGGGTGTACCGGTACGCGATGCCGAAGCCGGAGAGCGACCAGGTCAGCCCGCGGGACCAGCAGGAGTCCCCCCGGTATCCCTGGTGGGTGCTCTGACGGAGGAACTCGCCGGTTGGAAGGTCGAAGATCCCCTCGTGGGCCGTGGAGCCGTCACCGCGGACCAGGACCCGGCGGGTGGTCAGGCAGTGGTCCAGTGCGATCTCGTGGAGGGCCCGATCCTGCGTCTCCCGCGCCGCGTAGAAGATGATGCCGACGTTCATCATGATATCGATGAAGACCGACTGCGGGCCGATGAAGGAGCTGAGGTACTTGCCCGGTCTCTGAAACCGGAGCCCCATGGTCCGGCCCGCCTGAATCAGGACATCCCGGAGGGCCGGGTCCTGAGTCTGGCGGTACCAGTGGTGGTAGGTGGACATGAAGATGAAGCCAAGGTCGTGCACGGTCCGGTCGTGCTGGCGCGGCTCCAGGGGTCGCGAGTACCGCTCCGCCTGCTGCCGGAACCAGCCGTCCGCCGTCTGCCGGTGCAGCAGCCAGAGGATGCCCGGGAGGAACCCGTCGCACCAGTGGGTCCAGGCCTCTCCCTCGTGCTTCCACCGGCCGCCGCGCGTGTACATGGGATAGAAGTCCGGATACCGCTCGATAGTAGCCCGGACCTGCCGGGCGGCGAAGCTCAGGGCCTGTTCCAGTCTCGGGATCAGGGTGGACCGGTCGGCCATGCAAGGCTCCGTGTGCGGATTTGGTTCGCGGGGATTGTCGAGAGGTTGAGGCCACAGGAACAGGGCGGACCTTATCAGAACCGCGAGAGCGGGTCAAGCCAAGTCCGGGAGCTCCCCTTGATTTTTCCCGGGACATGGGGTAGATTCCGCACCCTCTTAAACGACGCAACCCGAGTCGGAGGCCAGGCAACGCGTGAAACAAAGGGGAGGGGAACCATGACTGTGCAGGCACCTGCATTCCGGCGGGGGATCATGACGGCGGTTGTCCTTGGCGCCCTCTTCGGCCTGTGGGCGTGGGTGACTCCGGCGGCCGCCCAACAGGCGGTGAAGGTCGGGGTGGTCATTGAAATCACCGGCGGCGGGGCGCCCGTGGGAAACATGTGGAAGAACGGTGTCCAGATGGCCGTGGACGAGATCAACCAGGCCGGCGGGATCCTGGGCCGCAGGGTGGACACCCTTGTCCTGGATACCCAAACCGACCCGCCCACGTCGGTGGCGGTGATGAAGCGGGCGGTGGCGGAGAAGCCCCTGGTGGTGATGGGACCGATCTACAGCTCCTCGACCAAGGCCAATATGATCATCGCCCAGGAGGCCGGGATCCCGCAGATCACCGGCTCCGAGGCGGCGGAGCTGTCGCGCCAGGGGAACCCCTACTTTTTCCGGACCTCCTTCGGCCAGGACGTCGGGATGGCCAAGCTGGTGAAGTGGCTCCTGGACGACCTGAAGCTGGACCGGATCGCCCTGGTCTACGTCAACAATGCCTTCGGCAAAGGCGGCCGCGACGTGGTCACCCAGTACCTGAAGGAGCGGGGGAAGGGCCTGGCCGCCGACATCTCCACCGAGGTCCAGCAGGCCGACTTCACCGCCGAGCTCACCCGGGCCAGGAACTCCGGGGCCAATGCCCTCCTGCTCTACCTGCACGAGGAGGAGAGCGCCCGGGCCATCCGCCAGGTGCGGAAGCTGGGCCTCCCCCTGGAGGTGGTCGGCGAGACCACGCTCTGCACGCAGACGACCATCAACGCCGCCGGCGACGAGATCAACGGGGTCAAGTGCCATGTCGGCCTGAGCCCCGACGCCCCCGTCGCCCCCATCCAGGCCATGGCCCGGAAGTTCGACGAGCGCTTCAGGGGCAAGCCGGACCACAACGGCATCAAGGGCTACGTGGGCATGTACATGGTCAAGGCGGCCGTGGAGAGGCTGGGCGGGCTGGCCGATGGGAAGCGGCTGGCCGATTGCCTCCGCAGCCAGTTCTATCCCGTCCGGCAGACGCCGGGCGTCCTGATGGACCTGTACGTGGATGAGAAAGGCGACGTGGATCGGGAGAGCTTCCTGGTCGAGGTCAAGAACAAGAAGCAGGAGATCGTGAAGGTCCTCCCCATGCTCAAGGGGCCCTACCAGGCCCGCGCCTGCGCCAAATGAGCGATGTTCCTCCAGGACTTCCTGCAACTGACCATCGCCGGGCTGGCCGCCGGGGCGATCTACGCCCTGGCGGCCATCGGCTTCGTGCTGCTCTGGCAGACCTCGGCGACCATCAATTTTGCCCAGGGCGAGTTCGTGACCTTGCCGGCCTTCGCCGTGGTGTTTTTCTCCGCCGTGCTCGGCCTGCCATTTCCCCTGGCGGTCCTGGCGGCGCTCGTCGTGTCGGCCGGGCTGTTGGGACTGGCGGTCAAGCGTCTCCTCATTGATCGCCTGCTGGATCGCGGCGTCCTCGCCATCGTCATCGCCACGCTCGCCCTGGGGCTCTTCATCCGCTATTCCCTCCAGCAGCTCTGGACCCCGCTGGCCCTTCCCTTCCCGGACCTCTTCAGCCGCGCGCCCGTTCGGATCCTGGGCGTGGCGATCTCGACGGAGGACCTGGGAAACCTCGGCGCCGCTACCCTGGCCATTCTCGGCCTGCACCTGTTCCTGCGGCGGACGCGCACGGGCGCCGCCATGCAGGCTGTGGCCCAGAACCGCACCCTGGCGGCGACCCTCGGCATCGACGTCTCCCGAATGATCGCGGCCACCTTTGTCCTGAACGCGGTGCTGACGGGAATCGCCGCGGTCCTCATCGCCCCGGTGTACCTCGTCAAGTACGACATCGGCATCGGCCTGGGCATCAAGGCCTTCTACGCCGCGATCATCGGCGGCTTCAACCGGACCTTTGGCGCCCTCGCCGGAGGCCTGGTGGTGGGCCTGGCGGAGAGTTATGCCGGGGCCTATGTCTCGACCCAGTACCGGGATGCCTTTTCCTTGGGCCTGCTCATCGCCGTCCTGCTGTGGAAGCCGGAAGGGCTGCTCGGCCTCCGGGAGGATGGCTAGGATGCTCGCCGCCTCGCGAGCCGGGCGCGCCAGCCTCTGGATTGCGCTCGCCCTGTTGGCGGGGCTGCCCCTCGTGGTACCAGACTACCCCCTCTACCTTGCCAGCCTGACGCTCATTTACGCCCTGGCCGCCCTCGGTCTCAACCTGACGCTGGGATACGCCGGGCAGGTCTCCCTGGCCCAGGGCGCCTTCATGGGGATCGGCGCCTATGGCCTCGCCCTCTTCACCGCGCAGGGTGTCCCATTCCTCCTGGCGCTGGCGGGAGGAGCCGCGCTGGCCTTCGCCTGTGGACTGCTCCTGGGATATCCGGCCCTCAAGGTGAAGCATCACTCCCTCGCCATGGTGACCATGGGGTTCAACATCATCGCCTTCCTGCTCATGCGGAACGAGGAGTGGCTGACGGGCGGCTCCTACGGCCTCTCGGGGATCCCCCGCCCTCGCCTGGGCCCCGTGAGCTTTGCCGACGATCGGGCCTACTACCTCCTCGTCCTGGCCGTGACCGCCAGTGTGGCTGCCCTTGCGGCCCGGATGATCCACTCTCCCTGGGGACGCGGGCTGCGCGCCATCCGGGAGAACGAGGTCCGCGCCGAAGTCGTCGGGGTCAACCTCCGGAACTACAAGCTGGCCGCCTTCGCCGTGGGCGCCCTGTTGGGAGGGATCGCCGGAGGCCTGTTCGCTCCCCTCCTCCGCTACATCGACCCGCACGCCTTCAGTCTGGAGCGGTCCATCCAGCTCCTCCTGATGGTGGTGGTGGGCGGCCTGGGTCGCTTCAGCGGCCCCCTCATCGGCGCCGTCGTGGTCACCATCCTGCCCGAGATCCTGCGGATGACCCAGGGGCTCTATCTCATCCTCTTCTCTGGGCTGATCATGCTCCTGGTGCTGTTCCGCCCCCAGGGCCTGATCGCCCTTGGGGATCTGTTTCGGCCTGCCAGCGCGGAAGGCAGGCGATGACCGGGAGCCCCATGGCCCTCCTCGAAATCACCCGCCTCACGAAACATTTCTACCGCGCGACCGCTCTGCTGGATGTCAGCTTTTCGGTGCGACAGGGGGAGATCCTGGGGCTCATCGGCCCCAACGGGTCGGGCAAGACCACCGCCTTCAATTGCGTGAGCGGCCTCCTCACACCGGACGGCGGCTCCATTCGATTTCGCGGCGAACAGATCGCCGGTCTCCGACCGGATGCCATTTTTCGGAGGGGCATGGGGCGCACATTCCAGCTCCTGCAGGTGTTCCCAGGGATGACAGCCCTGGAGAATATGCTGGTGGCCGCCCAGGAACGGGCCGGGGGGACATTGACCCGCATCCTGCAACGGGATCCCGCTGCCATGCGGCGACGGGCCGAGGAGCTTCTCCGCTTCCTGGGGATCGAGGCGCAGGCTGGTCAGCCGGCGGGCAACCTGTCATACGGCCAGCAGAAGCTCCTGGATTTTGGAATGGCCCTGATGGGGGAGCCGTCCCTCGTCCTTCTGGACGAGCCCATGGCCGCCATCAACCCGGTCATGATCGAGACCCTGGCCGATCGCATTCGGCAGTTGAACGGCGCCGGCGTGAGCTTTGCGATTATCGAGCATAACGTGGGCGTCGTCCTGGACTTTTGTCATCGGGTGGTCGTTCTGGATCACGGCGAGGTCATCGCCGAGGGCCAGCCGTCCGCCATCCGCGAGGATCCACAGGTCATCGCCGCCTACTTCGGCGGATAACCTCCAACCGCCGGGGACCCAGCCCACACGGGTGGCCAGCTCGGTGGGCTGGGTGCCGAGAGATTTTTCTCCAGGGGAAAGATGCCGCTGTTAGAAGTCCGAGAGCTGGTGGCGGGTTACAACGGCCTGACCATCCTGCGGGGTGTGTCCATGGCCGTGGAGCCCGGGCAGATGGTCGCCGTTGTCGGGCCGAACGGGGCGGGGAAGTCCACCTTGCTCAAATCAATCTTTGGGCTCGTCCAGCCGACGGCCGGGAGTGTGCACTTTGATGGGGCCGACGTGACGGCCACCGCACCCGGCGATCGGCTGCGGCGAGGGATGTCTTACGTCCCCCAGGGACGGAACATCTTTCCGCTCATGAGCGTCGAGCAGAACTTGGAACTCGGCGCCCACATCCTGCCCGAACGGGGAACCGTCCGCCGATCTCTGGAAGAGGTCTTGGCCCTGTTCCCCCAGCTCCGCGAACGACGCCGTCAGCGGGCCAGCGAACTCTCCGGCGGGCTGCTCCAACTCCTCCAGGTGGCGCGCGCCCTGGTCCTTTCTCCCCGCCTCATCCTCTTCGACGAGCCCTCTCTGGGGTTGAGCCCGATCCTTGTCCGGGAAATCTTCGACCTCATCGGCAGGATCCACCACCGCGGCCTCGCCATTCTTCTCGTTGAGCAGAACGCCCACAAGGCCCTGGAGATCGCCGACTACGCCTACGTCCTGGAACTCGGCGCCAACCGCTACGAGGGTCCCGCCGCCCGGCTCCGCGCCGACGACCGCGTCAAGCGCCTCTACCTCGGCGGCCGCTAGCCCCACTCCTTGAATCGCCCCCTGGGGCAGGCCTATGAAATGAACGGCAGGGGGGTGACCTCGGCTTCGACGATCTGGTCGCCCGAGGCGATGCGGAGCTTGGTACCCGGATCCCACACCTCGCGGCGGACGGTGCCGAGGGCGATCACCCGGGTCAGGGCGGGCGATCGGACCGCGCTGCTCACGGTTCCGACCTTCCGGTCTCCCGACAGGATGGTCGCGCCGCGGGGGGGCACCACCTCGCCCGAGATCAGCAGGCCGCAGAGCTTCTTGTTCACGTGGCCTTGGTGCTCGACCCGGATGGTCACCTCCTGCCCGATGTAGCAGCCCTTGGTGAAACTGACATGATCCCGGGTCAAGGATTCCATCAGAAGGTTGCTGTCGTCGAAGTCGACCCCGTACCACGGCCAGCCGGCCTCTACCCGCAGGAGATCCACTGCCGCCATGCCGACCGGGAGAAGGCCGCGGGATTGACCGAGATACGTCAGCGCCTCCCAGGCCCTCTCCGCCAGATCCGCCGACACGATCACGTCGTATCCAGGCATCGCCAGCCAACGGCTGGCAACGATCCTGAGTTGGAGGGTGCCGAGCCAGGCGTCCGTGTGGTGCCAGGGGGCAAGCTCCGGCAGGCCGGCCCCCCCTACCTCGGCCATGAACGCCGGGGCCTCCCGGCCGACCACCAGGAGCCGGGCGTACCGGTCGCTGGCATTCTCGGCCGCCACATCGTCGGCGATGATGTAGCGATCGAATGTGTCCCGGACGACCTGCGCGCGATCCCGCTGTGCATCCACCCACACCAAATCGGGCAGCCCGTACACCGCTCCATCGGCCAGGATGTGGCCCTTGACGTTGAGGACCGCGGCCAATTTCCCTTCCCCGGCCTTCAGGTCCTTGACGTCATTGGTGACCTGGCCGTTCAGCCAGCGCAGCCGGTCGCCCCCCGTCACCTCGATGAGGCCACGGAAGGACCCGTCCACCAGCCCCACGGCCCCCCGGACCGCCTCGTACTCCTTGCCGGGATCGCCAAAGTGCGCCGGCAGCACGACGCCGAACCGCTCCGCAAAGACCGCCCCCGCTCTCTTCTCCTGCTCCGCAAACGGACTCTCAATACTCATGTTCAAGGTTCGAGGTACGATGTTCAACGTTGAACCTCGCACAGCCAACGTGGGTTCCGGTTGGGCAGTCAAGACATGACCTGGCCGCCGCACAGATTGATCGTCTGTCCGGTCATTCCCGCCGACGCATCCGAGGCCAGGTACAGCGCCAGGTCGGCGATCTCCTTCGGCTCCAGGATGCGCTGGATCGGCACGCTGTCCAGGGCCTGCTGGCGGAACTGCTCCGCACTCATGCCCAAGGCCGCAGCCGTCTCGCGCATTCCCAGGGCCGCCATGTCCGTCTCGACCCATCCCGGGCAGATGGCATTCACCGTGATACCACGCCCCGCCACCTCCAGGGCCAGGGCGCGCGTGAACCCGATGATGCCATGCTTGGCGGTGCAGTAGGCGGTGTAGGCCGGCGCGCCGAAGCGCCCCAGCACCGAGGAGATGTTGATGATCCGCCCGCCCCCGTGGTTGGGCATGTGGCGCAGCACCTCGCGGGTGACATAATACGCCCCCAGCACGTTCACGCTGAGGACCTCACGCCACCGGGCGTCATCGTCACTGTCGATGGGGATCCGGGCGTTGATGCCGGCGTTGTTGACCAGGATGTGAATCGGTCCCCAGCGGGTCACGATGTCCCGCACCAGCCCGCGGACCTCGGTCTTCTCCGCCACGTTCGCCCGGAAGCCCAGGACCTGCCCGCCGCCCGGCGAGATCTCATCGGCCGCCTTGCGCACCGCCTCGGTATCGCGGGAACAGATGGCGACCTTGGCTCCCTGCGCTGCCAGGGTCCGAGCGATCGCCTTGCCGATCCCCCGACTTCCCCCGGTGACCAGGGCGACCCGATCCTGCAGCCAGCTCATCGCTTCCCTCGCATGGCCGCGCGCCTGGCCCGCAGGTGATCGCGCAGCAGGCGGACGTGCTGCCCTTCCTGGGTCTGCATCGCCTGCAGGGCCCGGGCGGTGATCCCCGCCTCGGGCGGAAGGAGGCCTGCGCACCGGGCATACAGGGCCTGCCCGCCCTCTTCCAGCCACAGGTCGAAGCGGAGCGACGCCCGCGTCCCGAGAATGGCCGTCAGGCACCCGAGGACCCAGGCGAGCCCCCTGCAGAGTGAAGCCACCGGAAGGGGTCGGCCCCCGTGCCGCCGAATCAATGACCCCAGGTCTTCCGCATGGTGGGCCTCGTCCAGGGAAAGCTTCTGGAACAGCTCCTGTGCCGTCGGGTCGCCTGCGGCCTGGGCCTGGACCCGATAGGCTTCGGAGGCCCCGATCTCGATCGCCCGATTCCCCTGGAGATTCGCCAGCAGCCGCCATCGCTGCCAGGTGGCGTTCCTGGCCAGCCACGCATCCAAAGCCAGAGACCCGCTCCCCGTCCGATACAATGCCAGCGCGCTGCCCACCAGGGCCAAATTCTTGGACAGCGTGCCGAGCGGGTCCGCCAGGTATGCGGGCGAGGTCCAACCGACGACGGCCGTGAAGACACCCAGCAGACCCACCTGCAGGACGGCCATCCCGCGGGTCCCGAGCCCGACCAGGACCATCAGGCCCAGGGCGGCTTCCACACAACCCAGCAGCCGAAGAAAAAGCGGAACGTGCACCGGGATCATTCCGGTGCGGGCGACGATCTCCACCTCGGCCTGGCTGGGCCACAGCCACTTGGGGACGAGACCCTCGTACAGCCACATGACGCCCAGGCCGACGCGGAGGAGCAGCGGCACCACCCATGCCGGCGGCCGGTCGCCCGTGCGATCGCCGGCATGGCCCAGCATCCCGAGGCACAGCCCCGCCGCGAAGAGGGTCAGATTCTTGGAGATCGCACCCGTGGGATAGATCAGGAGCTTCGGCGCGACGACCGCGATGCCGAAGGTGGAAACGAGCAGGAGGCCGCACTGGAGGGCAGCGGCCCACGGGACGATCCACCCGACGACCAGGCAGACGCCCAGCAGGACCTTGAAGCCATCCATAACGAGGGAGAGACTCCCGCCGCCCCACCCCAGCAGGGACGGGCGAGCGAAAAGCATGAAGGAGTCGGGACCCAGGCCCAGGAGATTGGGCACCAACCCCTCGTACACCCACACCGCGCCGAGGCCGACCCGGAGGAGCAGCGGGACCTGCGCCTCATCCCGCCTGTCTCCCGACATCAGGCACCCCTCACCACGCAATCTCTTCGGCGCCCGCGCGGGCGTTCACCGCCCGCGCCAGGACGAAGAGAAGATCCGAGAGCCGGTTCGCGTAGGCCAGGATGGCCGCTGGCACGCCTTCTTTTTCCGCCAGGGCCGCGATCCGGCGTTCGGCCCGGCGGCAGACGGTCCGGGCCAGGTGCAGGCGCGCCCCCGCCTCGCAGCCACCCGGGAGAATGAACGTCTTGAGAGGCGTCAGCTTCTCCTCGTACCGATCGATGGCCTGTTCCAGGACGGCCACCTTGCCGTGGGGCAGGGCCGCCTTCTCCCTCTTTTTCGTCTTGGGCTTGCGGACGTCGGCGAGTTGCGCGCCCAGGGCAAAGAGATCCCGCTGGATCCCCACGAGGAGGTCCCGGACGTCGGAATCCGTCACCACGGCACAGACCTGGCCGAGGCAGGCATTCAACTCATCCACGGCGCCATACGCCTCGACCCTTACCGTGTTCTTCCGCACCCGCGCTGCCCCCAGCAGCCCCGTCTCGCCCGTATCCCCCCTCCGCGTGTAAATCTTCACCCGCCCATCCCCATCGGCTCTTTGGGCTCAGTTCATGGACGCGACGCGCTGCCGGATGGACCGCAAGTGGTCGCAGATCACCTCGGAGTCTTCGGCCCCGGGTGCGAGCTTGAGATACCGCTCCAGGTCGGCGGTGGCTTCCGGGTACCGCTTGAGCTGGGACAAGAGGAGTCCCCGGTCGCGGATCTCGGTCGCGGTCCTGGGCGCCAGGATCAAGAGGCGCTCCACGACGCCCAATGCCTTGGCAAATTCCTGCTTCTGGAAGTAGATGGCCTTGAGATTGCTGAGCATCCGGTTGAGGATCTGGCGAGTTCCGACGGTCGCCAGGAAGCGCGGCTCGAAGGCCACCTTCCCTTGGTAGATCTTATCCAGGAGGCGCTGGCAGTCGGCGTGGGAGAGGATCGCCCCCCCGCTGAAGGGGTCGATCACGATCTCCTCATTCCCCCCCACGTACTTGACCAGGAAATGCCCGGGCATGCCCACCCCGTGCAGGCGAAGGCCCAGGCGTCGCCCCACCTCCATGTAGACGGTGGAGAGGGTGATCGGGATGCCGGTCCGCCGATCCAGGACGTCGTTCAGGAAGCTGTTGCGGGGGTCGTAGTAGTCGTCGGTGTTGCCGTGAAATCCCTGTTCCCGGAAGAGGTAGTCCCCAAGAGCGGCGATCAGCCGGTGGGGATCCTCCGTCGGGCCGACACGCGCCAGCACGTCGGTGCCCATCGCGTCCAGGCAGGAGAGATAGCGGGCCACCTCCAGCTTCGGATACTCTTCCTGGGCGATGACGAGCGCCGCCTCGGCCAGGTCGATCGCGGTCTCGGGCCGGCTGACCAGCCCGGTGAAGCGCTGGCGGCAGGGCGGCGGACTGTCGGCACGAGGTCTGGACATCGTTGCCTACGGGATTCCCAGGCGGTCGGACTGTTTCCCCTTGCCGCCCGCGAAGCGCTCTGGCATGCTGTCGAGGAACTTCATGATTCCCCCGGCACGGACGATGGCCTGGCGCGTCCCGCTACTTCTCGCGGGCATTCTGGGGACCAGCATGCTCCTGGGTCTGGAGAGGTACGTCATCTACCTCCCCGAGCGGACGATCGAGATGACCCCGCAGAGCGAGGGGCTCGCTTTCCAGGACATCTGGTTCCCCGCCTCGGACGGCCTGAAGCTGCACGGCTGGCTGGTTCCCGCACCGGATGCCCGCGTGACCCTCGTCTGGTTCCACGGGAACGCGGGGAACATCGGCCACCGGGTGGACAACATCAAGCAGTTGCATCGCTACCTGCACCGGCCGCTCATTCCCAACATCTTCATCTTCGACTATCGCGGGTACGGGAAAAGCGAGGGGGGCTTTTCCGACCTCTCGGAAGAGGCAACCTATCGCGACGCCGAGGGGGCCCTCGCCTACCTCCGTCAGAGACAGGATCTGGCCCCCACGAAAGTCGTCTACTTCGGCCGGTCGCTGGGCGCCGCCATCGCCGTGGAGGCGGCCCGGAAGCAGCCGCCGGCCGGCCTGATCCTGGAGACGCCCTTCACCTCGATCCGGGACATGGCGAAGGTGGCCCTGCCCTTTCTGCCGGTGTGGGGCCTCGTCCGGACCCGGTACAACTCGCTGGAAAAGATTCCAGAGGTCCGGGTCCCCCTGCTGATCCTGCACGGCGACCGCGATGACGTCGTCCCCTACGAGCAGGGCCGCCGACTGTTCGAAGCGGCCAACGAGCCCAAGACTCTCTATACGATCCGTGGCGCCCGACACAACGACACCTACATCGTGGGGGACCGGCCCTACTTCGCCGCCTGGGCGCGCTTCCTGCAGGGCCTGTAGCGAGTGGACCTCTTATACCATGCCAAGTGCGGGCAGGCAAAGGGCGGCCATGGGGGCGACGCTTCCCTTGAGTGGCCCTCTCGTGCTACAGTCCCGCCACGCCGGGTGGAGGGGCGGACGGTGAGATCCGGATATCTTTTCGTGCCGCTGATGATCCTGCTGGCAGCCACCCAGGCTTCGGCCGCGCGGCTCCAGGTGCACCTGATCCCGGAGCTGTCCGACGAGAAGATCTGGCGGCTGGAGGTGCGGAACGACTCCGTCGAATCCCTCGACGTCCAGCGACTCACGGCCACCTTCCGGGTGGATGGCCGGCGGCTCTGGTCGGTGCCGACGACGCTCACGCCCTCCCTGCTGCGACCGGGAGAGACCGGGTGGGTCACCCTGGATGCGTCGCTGGCGCCCAAGCGGTTCCCGCTTCAGATTGACTGGGAGCTGACCTGGAACCCGCACGGCGTGCCAGTCCTCCCCAGGTTCTGGAAGACCGAGCGCGTGGCCAGCATTGAGATCCGTCAGGCGCCCCCATCCATGCCGGCGGCACAGTCTCCCGGTCCCCCGGCTCCGCGGAAGAGGCCGGAGATCCCGCTCTGGCGGTTCTAGCGGCTATCGAGGCAGGCATGAAAATCGAGTTCACCGATAACGCCGTGGCCCGCATGCAGGACCGGGGCATTCGCGAAACCGACATCCAGGCCGCTCTGGATGCTCCGGACCATCTCGGCCCCTGCTTTGAGAAGCGGTGGCATGCCCGGAAAAAGGTAAACGAGAAGACGCTGGAGGTCCTTTTCTCGCGGCACCGCGCCTTCAGCCAGGTCATCACCGCCTACTGGCAGGATGCGGCCCCATGAAGATCAGCTACGATGCCAAGGCCGATGCGCTGTACATCAAGTTCCAGGACGGGACGGCCGCCCGCACCCGGAAGGTGGAAGAGGGTCTCCTCGTCGACGTGGACGAGAGCGGCCGCCTGTACGGCATCGAGATCATCGGCATGAAGGGCCGCATCCCCATCCCCGAGCTGGGCAAGATCACCCTGGATTTTCCTATCACCGGCACCGAACCCGCCCCCGCCTGACCCCAGAGCTTCTCCAACCGCCAACCCTGGCCCCTTTGACAGCCGACCCACCCGAATTGAGGGACGGAATTGAGGGACGTCTTTGACTAAGTTGACTTACGTTCTTTGCGGGTCAGGCGGAGGGGAACTTCACGGCTTCGAGGAAGACGTCCTGGAAGTCGGGGTGGGTGGCGAGGGAGATGTGCCGGATCTGGCGGGCCAGGTCGTCGGCGCGCCGGCGCTCTGCCTCGGAAACCAGCGCCATCTGCGCGCCCAGGGCCGCGGCATTGCCGACGTAACTCACCCGGTCCTGCGGCAGAGCGGGAACCAGGCCGATCCGGATCGCGCTCCGGATGCTGAGGTAGTTCCCGAACCCCCCCGCCAGCATGAGCTCCGCGATCCGCCCCCCGGGCGCCTCACACAGGCGCTGGAGCATGGTAATCCCGCTTCGGATGGCCCCCTTCGCCAACTGGACCTGGCGGACGTCCGCCTGTGTGAGCAGGATGTCCTTGCCGGCCGCCGTCTCCGTTCCCTGCGCCAGGACGAAGGCCGGCAGCCCGCCGGGCAGTTCGATCACGCGGCGGCGGAGGCTGTCGGGTACGCGCGCCGGCGGATCGGGATGCAGCCGTCCCGAGGCGTCCACGAGGCCCGCCTCCAGCATGCCGGCGATCGCATCCAGGAGGCCGGACCCGCAGAGGCCGAGCGGCGGCCCATCCCCGATCACGTGGCACTGCACGTCCCGGTCGATCCGGACCCGGTCGATGGCCCCGTGCGCCGCGCGCATCCCGCACTGGATCTGGGCCCCTTCCAGGGCCGGGCCGGCCGGCGCGGAGCAGGCGGTGAGGCCCGCCCGCGATCCGAGGACCACCTCCCCGTTCGTCCCGATGTCCACCGCGATCCGGATCGTCCGGCTCTCGTGGATCCGGGTGGCGAGCAGCATCCCCACCGTATCCCCCCCCACGAATCCCGCCACCAGGGGGAGCAGGAAGATCGGGGCGTGAGAATGGACACGCAGCCCCACTTCCCGGGCGGCAAATCGCAAACTCCGCCGGACGCTGGGCGCATAGGGCGCCTGGCCGACATGGGTGGGATCGATCCCCAGGAACAGGTGGTGCATGGCCGTGTTTCCCACAACCACCACTTTGTAGATCCGATCCCGGCGGATGCCGGTCTTGGCGCAGACCTCCTCGACCTGCCCGTTCAGGAGCTGAAGGATCCGGGCATGGAGCGTCTGGACGTGCGATGGGCTTTCCTGCGCGTACGCGATCCGCGACATCAGGTCGCCGCCGAAGGCGGATTGCGGGTTCAGGCTCGAGGCCGTCGCCAATACCTCGCCAGCGGCGAGGTCCACCAGGTATCCCACCACCGTGGTCGTCCCGATGTCGAATGCCAGCCCATAGGCCTGCGGCCGGGTGTCTCCCGGCTCCACCGCCAGGAGCATCTGGTCGAAGAGGGTGAGGGTGAGGCCGTCGCATCCAGAGCGGAGAAGGGTGGGAATGGCCCGCAGTGTATGCAGAGGCACCTCGGTTACCGGGAGGGCCGCCGGCCGTAGCACCTCTTCCAGATCCGAGGTCTGATGCTCCTCATTCGAGGGAGGCGTGGGGCGCACAAAGACCTGCTGGACTCCCGAATCCAGGCCCCGGGCGGACGTCGAGCGCACGTCTCCCGCGTCGGCCAGGATCTGGAAGGCCGTCTCCTCCAGGGCGGGAGCGATCAACACCGTCAAGTCATCGCCCGCCTCGCTCTGGCAGGCCAGGCGGTACCGCTCCCCCACCTCGTCCTCGCCGAGCTGGATGCGGTCGGCCAACGTGGGGGGCGGCGCGTTCCCCGCGAGAACCTTCACCCGGCAACTCCGGCACCGACCCCGCGCCCCGCAAGTCGTGACGATCTCCCGACCGGCCTCCCGGGCCGCCCCTAAGAGCGTCGTGCCCGCGGGCACCTGCGCCCGCATCCCCTCCGGCGCGAACGTCACCGTCACGAGTGCTCGGCTCATTTCAAAAAAAACTGTTCGGCGGTTCGGTCCTTCGGTGGTTCGGTGGTTCTTTGCCGGAGGAACAACCGGGACCCATGGCACCGCGCTGGCGTGGGTGCCCCGAACCATCGAACAGCCGAACGCCTTTAGGGAGTCGTGCGCCGTCGCTGGACGAAGTCGTTGGCCAGCCCCACCCCATCCTGCGCCGTCTGCCCGTACCCGTCCGCCTGAATCTTCTTGCAAAAGGTCTCCGTGACGGGTCCGCCGCCCACCAGGATGGTGTGCTTGTCCCGGATGCCCTTGGCCTGGAAGAACTCGATGACCTCCCGCATGCCCGGCATGGTGGTCGTCATCAGCGCCGAGAGCCCCACGATCTCGGCCCCAGTCTCCTCCGCCTTCTCGAGGAACTTGCCCGGATGCACGTTCACCCCCAAGTTGTGGACTTCGAACCCGGCCACCTTGAGGAGGGTTCCGAACAGATCTTTCCCAATGGAGTGCACGTCCCCCTTCACGGTGCCGATGACCGCCACGCCGCGCTTGGGTCGCCCCTCGCCCATGGCCAGGATGGCCGGCTCCAGGATCTTCATGGCCTCTAGGAAGACCTTGGCGGCCATCATGAGTTCCGGCAGGAAGATTTCCATGGCCTGGAACTTGTCGCCGATAACCTTGATGCCCCGGGAGAGCCCCTCGTCGATCGCCTCCAGGGGGCCCAGCCCGCTGTCGAGGGCCTGCCGGGTGAGACGCTTGCCCGCCTCCACGTCATAGGACAGGACCGCCTGCTTCAGGCCCTCCAGAATCTCCTCCCGCGTCATGCAGTTCCCCTCATCGCAGCTTCAGGCCCAGCTTGCGCATGTGCTCCTTGGCCTCGGCATAGATGTCGTAGTGCTCGGGATCCGGCTCCAGCGTGTCCAGGTTGAAGCAATCCTGGAACCGCTTCCCCTCCGGCGCGTTCTCCAGGTGCGGCCCGTAGCGCGCCAGGAGCTCCTTCACCATCTCGTTGGCGTCCCGCCGGCTCACCCCGGCGGCGGCGTGGGCCACCTCGCAGGCGAAGCGCATCTCCATGGGGCTGTAGTTGTCCATGAGGATGCCCTTGGCCGGATGCACGGTCTCGATGTTGGCCCCGGAGGCGACGTCGGCAATGATGCGCGCCGCCGTCTCGTCGTACAGTTGCCGCGTGCACGTCCCCGCCGCCGCATACCCGAGATCGAAGTACGGAAACGGCAGGTTGCGGCTGACCGCCTGGCACCCCAGGGCCACGCTGGTGAGCAGCTCCCGCGCCGTGGAGTTGGACTGGTTGATGTGCAGGGAGTACAGCAGGTGATAGGTGGACCTCACGATCAGCGGCGCCGCGATGATATAGGCCGCGTTGATCACGGCCGACCCGATCACCCCGCCCGCAAAGCCGCCGTAGATGGCGCCGGCCGCAAAGCCGACGTTGCCCCCGAAGGCCAGGATGGCGGCCGTCTTGTTCAGGACGTTGTAGTCCAGCTTGAACTCCGTAAGCGACACGATCAGCCACCCGTCCGAGGCCCGGAGGCCGTGGTCGGAGTTCGTGACCGCCAGCACTCCCATGGGCGAGGCGGACGTGGACAGGAGGTTGATGATGGGCAGACCGGGCCGCCCTGCGCGGCGCATGGATTCCCGCCCCAGGCGGACGGAGTGGATGGCGGCGAAGATCTCCGAGGGCGCCCCCGCCTGGACCGTCAGTCCCCGGATCTGGGTCAGAGCCGGGATGCTCATGGAATCGGCGTGAGGGATGCGGGCATAGCCCTCCACCACGGCCGAGGCGATTTCGTCCGAGCTCACCGGGATGCCGCCGCCCACGTGGCACCAGGGGATCTGCGGGTCCTCTGGCCGGCGCGGGCGCATGGCCCTTCGCTCCTTCCCCTCGCCCAGCCAGCATTCGCGCGGGGCAAAGTGGATGGCCTCCTCCAGCTCATCCCGCGTAAAGGTGATGACCCGGTTCGTGTCCGGGCAGTACACGCCCGTCTCCACCAGGAAGTCCTTGGCGGCCAGGAAGATGCGGTCGGCCAGGTCGTCGTCCCAAGGGATCACCACGTCCTTGGGCGGCGCCTTCAACCCATGCTGGGCAATGACCCTCTGGAGGTTCGGGACCAGCCGCTGCATGTCGAAATCGTCGGGCGCCACGATCGGCCCGGTGGCCGCCCGCCGGCAGATCTCCAGGAAGCTCACCATGTCCCGCTCCTCAATCAAGCGCTATGCTTTGCGCGCATCGCCCGGCGACGGGTCACCTCATGACGCTCAAGATCAACAATGAGTCGAAAGTCCTGCAGGACATGGGTCCCGACGAGCGGCTCACACGCCGGCGGTCCGATGACGACATTCCCTGCGACGGTCTCGCCGTTGTACACAAACAGGCAGAATCCGTAGGGACGCTCCGTGACGCTGCCGTCCGCCAATTCCAAAGGCACAGTTCCGGCCGGCTCTACACCCACTGCCCGGGCTACTTCCTCGGATATCCAAGCCCTCGAAGGCCCGGTATCGACCAAGAACTCAATCTCTCGCTGTCGGCTTGGGTCCCTGATGTTCACAATGGTGAACTTCAGGGATATGTCACCCATCACAAGCCTCCCCCTATCCCATGAAACACTGCCGTCTCATGCACCGACACCAGGCGATGGCCCTCTGAAGGTTGCCCACATGTCACTACATGTTTTGAAGTCGTCGGGCGCCACGATCGGCCCGGTGGCCGCCCGCCGGCAGATCTCCAGGAGGCTCACCCTCTCTTGCTCCTTCTCATCCGGTATTTCTCACCCCAGGAACGTCGAGGTCACGCAGCCGCTCACCTAGGATTCCACAGGGCGTATGGCCTATGGCTGCGCCGGAACCATCCGCCATACGCAATACGCCATAGGCGGAGGCGAGGGGAGCCGACTCTAGCACCTGATCCGCTCGTTCTTGGGATCGAACAGCGGCTCCTTCTGCACCAGCGCCGGCACCTGGACGCCGAACATCTCCACGGCCACCTCCGTCCCGGGCGTGGCGTGCGCGATGGGCAGGTAGGACAGCGCGATGTTGGTCCCCAAGGTGTAGCCGAACCCACCGCTCCGGACTCGCCCCACGACCCGGCCGTCGGCATGAACCGGTTCGTTGCTGTAGATGACACCGGCCTCTCCGGGCAGCGTCAGGGCGCAGAGCTTGCGCCGGATCCCCTCCTGCTTCACCCGCAGCAACGCCTCCCGCCCGATGAAATCGCCTTTGTCCAGCTTGACGAAGATTCCCAGGCCAGCCTCGTACGGGTTGTCATCCGGCGTGATGTCCACACCCCAGACCCGGTAGCCTTTCTCCAGGCGCAGGGAGTCGATCGCCTTGTATCCGCCGGCCGCCATTCCGAAGGCTTGACCGGCCTCCCACAGCGTGTCCCACAAGGTCAGGCCGTACTCCGCCGGCACGTAGAGTTCCCAGCCCAGCTCCCCCACGTAAGTCACGCGCAAGGCGAGAACCGGTACCCGCCCCACAACGATCGGCCGGGCCGTCATGTAGGGGAAGCCCTCGTGGGAGATGTCGTCGTCGGTCACCTGGCACAGGATGTCGCGGGCCCGCGGACCCCACAGGCCAAAGGTCGCCATGCTGGAGGTCACGTCGCGGGCCTGCACCGACCCGTCGCGGGGCATGTGGAGCCGGATCCAGCCCAGGTCGTGGGGACCCCAGGCGGTTCCCGTGATCAGCAGGAAGCGGTCGTCGGCAAGTCGCGTCACGGTGAGGTCGCATTCGATGCCGCCCTTCCGGGTGAGGAGCGACGTGTAGGTCACGGTCCCCACCGGCCGATCCAGGTCATTGGCGGTCAGCCGCTGGAGGAGCCCGAAGGCGCCGGGGCCGGAGACCTCCAGCTTGCTGAAGGAGCTTTCGTCAAAGAGGCCGGCGCGTTCGCGCGTGGCCGCATGCTCTCTACCTACCGCCTCGAAGTAGTGCGGGCGGCCCCAGTCGGTCTGCTCCCGCACCGCTTGCCGCCATGGGCGCCCGGGCTGGAAATAGTTCGGCCGCTCCCACCCGTTCTTCTCGCCGAAGACGCACCCGAGCGCCTTCAGCCGCTCGTAGGCCGGGCTGGTGCGGAGCGGGCGCCCCCGCTCGTGCTCGTCGAAGGGGAAGCGCATCAGGTAGTAGTGCTTGTAGACCTCCATGACCCGGTCCAGCGTATACGCCCGGCTGGCAAAGCGCGTCCCGAAGCGGCGGATGTCCATGCGGTGCATGTCCAGGGACGGCTCGCCCTCGACGATCCACTCCGCCAGGACCTTCCCCGTGCCGCCGGCCCCCGCGATCCCATGGGCGCACAGGCCCGCGGCGAGGAAAAATCCGCGCACCTCGGGCGACTCTCCCAGGATGAACTCCCCGTCGGGCGTGTAGGCCTCCGGCCCGTTGATGAGCTGCGTCACCTCGGCCCCTTCGATGCACGGCGCCCGCATGAGCGCCCCCTTCTGAAGCTCCTCGAAGCGCTCCCAGTCGGGCGGCAGGAGCTGGTCGTGGAACTCCCACGGGGGCCCCTCGGTGCTCCAGGCCCTGGGGTGGGTCTCAAAGCCGCCCACGATCAGGCCGCCCACCTCCCCGCGAAGGTACACCAGCAGGTCCGGATCCCGCACCACCGGCGCGGCGCGCGGCACCTCGTGGCCGGAGATCGGCTTGGTGATCAGGTACTGGTGGGCCATGGGGATGATGGGGACGTTCACGCCCACCATAGAGCCGATCCGTTGCGCCCAGATCCCCGCGGCGTTCACCACGACCTCGGTCCGGATGGTGCCGTGGTCGGTCACCACCTCGCTCACGCGGCCATTCTTCGTCCGGATCTCCAGGACCCGCACCCCGGTGTGGATGGCGGCGCCCCGTTTGCGCGCGCCTGTCGCCAAAGCCTGGGTCAGCCCCGTGGGATCCACCCATCCGTCCGTGGGCAGGTAGATGGCGCCCAGCAACCCCCTGTCGGTGAGCAGGGGGAACAGGTCCAACGCCTCCCTGATGCTGATGTGTTCGAGCGGCAGGCCAAAGGTCTTGGCCCACGCGACCTGGCGGCGCAAATCCTCCACTCGCGCCGGGCTGGAGGCCAACCGTAGGCTCCCCACGGGATGCCACCCCGGGTCATACCCCGTCTCCTCCTTGAGGCGGCCGTACAGCGACGTCCCGTACATCATCATGCGGGTCAGCGTGACGGTGGACCGCAACTGGCCGACCAGCCCGGCCGAGTGGAAGGTCGAGCCGCTGGTGAGTTCCCCCTTGTCCACCAGGACCAGGTCGGTCCAGCCCATCTCCGCCAGGTGGTAGGCCACGCTGCAGCCGATGACGCCCCCACCGATGACGACCGCGCGTGCCTGGTCCCTCATCCAGGTCCTCCCATCCAATCCCGCTACAGCAGGTGTGACTCGGGATTTCGTCGGCAGCGGGTGAGCCCCATCGGAGAAGAGAACTGCAGATCAGAAAAGGTGTGGTCGCACGGCCCCCTCCCCAGGCGCCTCGACCGAATGGACAGTCCCGTGCCAGACGTTGGCGGGGAAGTCTGTCCCAGCACCGAACCTGGGTCAAGCGAATTGTGCTGATGAACCCAAGCAACTAGGAACCCCGGATTGCCTAGGTTTGGCAGTTAGCGGCGGCGGCTCCGGACGACCTCGGCGATCCGCCGGATATGCTCGGGCGTGCTGCCGCAGCAGGCGCCGACGATGTTCGCCCCGGCGTCCAGGATAGGGGGGTAGGCGGCGGGCATCTCCTCAGGCGGCAACTCGTACACGGTGCGATCGTTGACGATCCGCGGGAGGCCGGCGTTCGGGTACGCCACGAGAAAGCCGGTGCCGGCCTGGCGCATCTCCCGGATGATGACCGCGGCACGGGCCGGGCCGCCGTCCCCGCAGTTACACCCCACCACGTCCGCCCCTGCCTCCCAGAGCAGGCGGGCGGCTTGCCCCGGCGTCGTCCCCCACATGGTCCGGTCAATGTTTTTGTCCCGCCCCCACTGGAAGAACATGCTGCACATCACGGGAAGGCCGGTCGCCTCCTTGGCGGCCTGGATGGCGATCACGGCCTCGTCCGGGATCATCATGGTTTCGATGGCGAATAGGTCTACGCCTCCCTCGGCCAGGGCCAGGGCCTGCTCCCGGAAGTTCTCGTAGAAGACCTCGGCCGGGGTGTCGCCCAGCGGCTCGAACGTGTCCGGCAGGTGGCCCGTGGGCCCGATTGACCCGGCAACGAACTTCCCCGGCGGGCACACCGACCGGGCCAACCAGGCCCCCTTGACGTTCAGCTCCCGCACGCGATCCTGGAGGTCATACGGCCTCAACTTGAGGCGCGTTCCCCCGAACGTGTTGGTCTCCACCAGATCGCTGCCCGCCGCGAAGTAGGCCCGGTGGATGCCCTGGACCACCTCGGGCCGCTCGGCGTTCCACAGCTCCGGGCAGGCCCCGTCCGTGAGGCCCGCCTCGAACAGCATCGTCCCCATGGCCCCGTCAAAGACCAGGACCTCGGACTGCAATCGTTCCAGGAATTGCTGTCCGGCCGGTTGCATTTCTACGCAGGGCCTCCTCCTCGCCGCCCGGGTGCGGAACGCTTGTAACCCACGAAGGGTCTCGCTGACAAGCGGAATCGCCCGGGTGTTGCCGCGAAGGACCCTTGACAAGAAAGGCCGCTCACGCGTACCGTTGGGCGCCTCTTCGCCGATGATTTGGTCTCGACCTCGCCTCCGGGGCAGCCAGCCGGCTGAAGCTGCAGGTCGGCTGGGTGCCTGCGAGTAGCCGGGTGGGATGGGGAGGTACTGATCTCCTGAGTTGGGTCCGGTCCGCTCGGCGGAGTGATGCCCACCGACCCCCTGGATGTCCTGACCGAGGCAGGCAACGGAGCCCTCCGAGCTGTCGCTCCACGGTGGGGTGCCCATGATGGATCCGATCACGCTCCGCAACCTCTCCGCGACGGACGCCGCGCGTTTGATCCGCAATGGCGCCGTCAGCTCGGAGCAACTGGTCGAAGCCTGCCTGGCGCGGGTGCGCGAGACGGACGCGAAGGTCCAGGCCTGGGCCTTCCTGGACCCCGATCACGCCCTCGCGCAGGCGCGCGCGGCCGACGCCGGGCGCCGGGAGGGCCGGCCGATGGGACCATTGCATGGCGTGCCGGTGGGCATCAAGGACATCATCGACACCGCCGACATGCCGACCGAGCACGGCTCCGTGCTGTACGCCGGTCGCACGCCCTCCCGCGATGCTGCTGTGGTCGCGATGCTCCGCGCGGCGGGCGCCGTGATCATGGGAAAGACCGTCACGACGGAGCTCGCGACCTACACGCCGGGAAAGACGCGGAACCCCCACGACCCGGACCACACGCCCGGCGGCTCGTCGAGCGGCTCGGCCGCGGCCGTGGCCGCTGGGATGGTCCCCCTCTCCCTCGGCACCCAGACGAACGGCTCGGTCATCCGCCCGGCGGCGTTTTGCGGCGTTTTCGGCTTCAAACCGACGTACGGACTGATTCCGCGCCATGGGATCCTGCAGCTGTCCTTCACCCTCGACCAGGTCGGGCTGTTCGCCCGCACGGTGGAGGATCTCGCGCTGCTGACCCAGCAGCTCGTGGGCTATGACGAGCGTGATCCCGGCTCGCGGCCGCACGCGCGCATTCCCTTTGTGGAGGTTGCCGCCGAGGAGCCGCCGCTTCCGCCGATGGTCGCCTTCGTCAAGACGCCGCTCTGGGAGCGCGCGGACGAGGAAACCCAAGCGGCGTTCGCCGAGCTCACCGGGCACCTGGGCGATCGCGTCGAGGAAGTCGAGCTGTTCCCGCCGGCGGCGGAGGCATGGGAGTGGCATCGGACGATCATGGAAGCCGAGATGGCGGCGAATCTCGAGCGGGAGTGGGACAAGGGCCGGGAGCGCCTGTCGAAGTCGCTGCGGGCGCAGATCGAGCGCGGCCGGGAGGTGCGGGCGATTGATTACCAGCGCGCGGTCGCCCGCGTCCGGCCGACGTATGAAGGCTTCCTGGAGCTCTTCGAGCGCTACGACGCCATTCTGACGCCGGCCGCTCCGGGCACCGCGCCGAAAGGTCTTGCCTCGACCGGTGATCCCTCGTTCTGCACACTGTGGACCCTGTGCGGCATGCCCGCGGTGAGCCTGCCACTCCTGCAGGGCACGAATGGCCTGCCGCTCGGGGTCCAGCTCGTCGGCCCGCGCGACGGCGACGCGCGGCTCCTGCGCACGGCCCGCTGGCTGGTCGCCCGCGTGGCCACGAACCACCTTGACAGGTGAGGCCGACGACGTATACCGTTGGCGTCCCATTGGAGTTCTTTCGGCCCGACCATCGGGATGAGTTCGAGAGGGGAGGGGACCATGACGCAGTTAGGCGATGTGGTACGGCAGATGTACATCAACGGGCAGTGGGCTGAGGCGAAGAGCGGGAAGACCTTCCCGGTGATCAACCCGGCCACCGGCGAGACGCTGACGACGGTGCCCGATGGAGGGGTGGAGGACGTCCGCTCGGCCATCCAGGCCGCCCAGGCGGCCTTCAAGACCTGGTCCCGCGTCTCTCCCGTCGAACGGGCCCGCTATCTGGAGAAGGCCTTCAAGCTGACGGCCGAGCGGCGGGACGAGCTGGCCAAGCTGATTACCCTGGAGAATGGGAAGCCCTTCGAGGAGGCGAAACGGGAGGTCGGCTTCGGGGCGGGGTACTTCGACTGGTTCGCCGGGGAGGCCCGGCGGGTCTACGGGGAGATCATTCCCTCCCCCGTGGGGACGAAACGCCTCTGGATGGTCCGGCAACCGGTGGGGGTGGTGGCCGCCATCACCCCGTGGAACTTCCCCGCCACCATGATCACCCGGAAGATCGCCCCGGCCCTGGCGGCCGGCTGCACCGTGGTGCTGAAGCCGGCCGAGCAGAC